>FWWL01000628.1_pt1 | contig 94249 bp, 103 predicted proteins | sample 2228331 | NCBI WGS metagenome assembly FWWL01 (sample SAMEA103939775, study PRJEB20133) | metagenome | reverse complement strand
GTCCACATCAAAATCTCCGGGTTGTCTGCAAAACCCCCGGAATCACAGGAACCTCAGCCGCTCAACCCCTTTCGAAACGGCCTCTTAGAATTATTTATCCTTCCGGAAATCTGAGGCACGGTCTCAGAATACTTCAAAATAGGACCAGATATCATGGCCGGAAAAAATAGAACAAAGCCAAGATGTGATAGAAACCCTTGAGAACGGACGCGCCTTCTTGATACGTCAACCAGATACCCAATTTGCTGAAACGTGTAAAAAGATATAGCTAGTGGCAATAATATTTCTGGAACCTCAATGTTTGTAATACCAATATCAAAATGCAAAAAGTATAGAGCTGCTTCAGCATATTTATAATAGAAAAGTATACTGATATTTATTAAAATTCCTACAGCGACAGCTAGCGTTGTACTTTGCCCCCTATCGACAAGTCTTTGAAGAAACTTTGAAATAACAAAATTTATTATTATTGAAGATGCGATTACTGGTACAAAGCGTGAAGCTCCCAATGCATAAAATGCAAGAGAAATAAATACAATCGCAACTTTTCTTCCCCAAGGAAAAGACAAATTCGCAAAAAGCCAATATGTAATTAGGGCTAGAGGTAGAAAAAATGCAATGAAGTTATAAGAATTAAATAACATTGTGCCACTGACCTCCGGTCAATTTGGAAGCACTAATCCCTAAAAATTTTAATTGATGATTCGTTTAATTTTAACTGACCCGGTCGTCAAATGATGAAGGTGCGGCAACTGAACAAATATGCATCGGCAAATTTGCTGCAGTGAAATCAGAAAGCTCCAACGTCCAAAATGTTGCTCTGTCTTCCGGGCGTTCACCGGTGAAGGCAAAGCCCAGCTTTTCGAAATGCTTTTCGACCAGCACGTTCTTGTGCGTCGGAATATATTCGCCGGTAAGGCGCTGCGCCCCGGCGGCGCGCGCGGCCGCAGCAACGTGCGCCAGCACCGCCTCTTCGACGCGGCGGCCAAGGACGCGGCAGCTCATCAGCCAGGTATCGCAATGCCAGTGGTCCTGGTGACGGTCGAAAACCACGACCGAGATCATTCCGTTGTCGCCAAAGCGGTCAACCAGCCGCACCTGCATGGTGAAGCGTTGAGGGTCCGCCTGAATCTGCGCGACATCGGCTTCGGTGTAGCGCCGCGTCGTCAGGTTGAACTGGTTCGACTTGTTGATGAGCTGGGCAATGCGCGCGCGGCCAAGATCATCGAACGGGGCGATCGTGCAGACCATGTCGAGCGACGCCAAGTATTCGTCGAGATTGCCGACCTTCTGCAGCACCGACGCACGCTGGGCGTTGGCCTGATACATTTCGGCACGCTTGCGGTCCTCGTCCCCGAAGGACACCGCCTCAAAATAACCGGCCATGGTCAGCAGCGGCACGTAGTCGGACGGTTCGTCCCCCACTTCAGGCACCGCGACTTCCGGCAGTTCCTGGCGCACGCGCTCACGCTCGGCCGGGTTGTCGTCCAAAAAGACCAGCGCGTCGGTGCCGATGTTCAGCGTCTGCGCAATCGCCTTCAGGTTGGTCGCCTTGTCAGTCCAGTTGGCGACGAACACCGAAACATGCTCTTCCTTCAGCACCATTTCGTCGTGTTCTCGGAAAGGTATCAGCGCGGCGGCTTCCTCGTTCTTGGAGCAAACGGCCAGCACCACGCCACGGCGGCGCAGATCGAGCGCGTAGGACTGCACCGCCAGATGCGCCTCGCCGCGCGCCGAACCCTGACCCAGCTTGATCCCGTCCACGCCATCATCGCCAATCACGCCACCCCACAAGGTGTTGTCGAGATCGAGCACGAGGCATTTGCGCGAAAGGCCCCGTGCTGCAGCAATCAGACGGCACAGGTGATCGGCATAGAGCGGCACGGCATCGAGCGCGCATGGCATCTTTGCATCATGCCAGCGCAGCGGATCGTGCCAGCGCGAAAGGCCGACGCTGGCCGCCAGCGCCGCCACATCCAGCAACAGATCGGCATCGGCAAGCACTTCATCCGCCAGACGCTGGTTGAACCGCCCAATCATCCAGCGCGGCGATCCCGGAATGCGGTGATCGTAGCTGCCAAACACACCGTCAAGCGCCGGGGCCAATGTGTGGAGTATGGCCACCGCACCGACATTTGCCCGCACGCCATCGCGCAGGGATGCAACATGATCGAGCGCGGCCTGGACGGCTGCCTCCGCATCGCCAGCGTCGAACTGCGGCCGGGCAAGACCAAGCGCAGCCGCATCCAGCGCAAGAAAAACGAAATCGGGATTCCATTGCGCCAGTGCCGAGGCCGGATCGAGCACTTGCTGCGCGATCTGGCCATAGTCGGTCTGCAATGTCTGCACCTGCAGACTGTGCCGCAGGCCCGTGGCAGGCAGGACGTCGGCAATCAGATCCGCAGTGTGCGTTGCGGCAATGCCAAGCTTCACAGACCGCAGACGGCCGGAGGCAATCAACGCATCACGCTGCGCAGCAACAAGCTTGCCCAGCGACGAGAGCGCGGAAAGATCGAGCCCGTACGAAGCAAGCGCGATCAGGTCAGCCGCCGCTGGCGCATCGACCGAACGCAGCGCCTTCAGCCTGCGGCGGAAGTCTGCCGGGGCGGGCAGCAACCAGGGCAGGGCCAGCACGTCAGGCATTACCGCTTCACCTTATCGATAGCTTCGATGGCCACGCGAAACGCACGCTCAAGCGAGCTTGCTCTCGATCAGTGCGACCATTTCACCGACATTCTGAAGCCCTTCGATTTCGCTGTTGCTGAAACGGAAACCGAACTGCTTTTCAACCGCGACAACGAACCGGATGTTCGAAAGGCTATCCCATTCCTCAACGTCCGCGGCACTCAATCCATCATGAAATTCGAGCTCATCGAGGTCGAAAACGTCCAGCATGATCTCGGTCAACTGCTCGATGATTTCAGAACGTTCCATCGGGTCCTTCTTTGTCTTGGGCAATCATTACGATCACCGGTGAGGCTGCGTGATTCGCACGGACATCGCCTTAGGGCAACCACATACAGGCGAACACTTTCATTCGCAACTGCAGCATAATCCGGCGAAGGCTGCAAGGCAGTCTTTCGCAAGCGCAAATCCACGCCTTTCGCGGCTATCTTTCAACGCCTTGCCAGCCAGCGGCTCCGCTTAGCGGGGACCGGCGCGGCGCGCACAAACAACTTTCCTACAATCCTGCAGCCATGATAGCGCAATGTTCACTATATGTTCTAAAAGGAGCAGATCATGGCCGCAGATACATTTTCCCACGCGCTGAGCAGCCTCACGTCCCCGGCGGAAAACTGCTTCGTCGTCCAGCCTTCCGATCAGGCCGAACTGCCGCAGGTGCCGAAGGCCATCTACGTCGGGCAGGGTGGAAACATCAGCCTGATCCCGCTGCGCGGAACCGCGCCGGTGACCTTCTACAACGTTGCGGGCGGATCGATTCTCGACGTGCGTGCCCGCGCCGTCATGGCAACCGGCACGACCGCGCTCGACATGGTGGGCCTGGTTTGATGCCGGGGTTCGGATTCGGCTACGGCCCCGCAGCGCGCAGGCGGCGGCGGCACACCTCCGGCGGAAACGCCAGCACGCTTCCCGTGCTGCGTCCATCGGGTGCATGGACCGGCACACCCGGCAGCGGCTTTGCCACGCTTCCCGCCGATCCCGTGCGCACCACCGCCAAACCGGCGCTACGCCTGCTGGTGCCGCCCAACCAGTTCTACACCAGTGAATTGCTGGTCGGGGTGATCGGCGGAGCGAACGACAACGGTTCGATGCTGCGCAACCTCGGTCTGGCGGGCGTGGTCCTGCATTACGAAGGCAATTCGATCATGCTGGCCGAGCCGACCATGCAGGATGTTGTCGATGCCAACGGCGTTACCCGGTCATACATGGGGTGGTGGGCAAAGCTCGGCAGCGACGGACGGCACGGGCATGGTCACGTCTATTTCGAGGCCATCCCGCTGGCATCGGCCATGCAGCGCCGGGTAATCGGACCTTACCAGTTCAGCCCCGCCCCGGCCCTCCACGATCACGCTGTGGATGTCGATCCGGCGCAGCCTGTGGTCGCGGGCCAGCGTTACCAGTCAATCGCCGCCGCGCTGCAATATCTTGCCAGCGCAAGCGCCAACAATCCGCTGATAACACTCAAGGGCGGCGGCACATTCGATATCGGGCAAGGCCCGTCAGCAACCTACCAGGGACAGGGCTACTGCACGATCCGCGCAGAACAGCCCGCCGTCATCGCCAGAACCGGTTATACATCGGATGCAGCCGCGCTGGTTCGTCCGCGTTATGACGGGCTGCGCTTTACTGGTGACAACCTGACGATTGACGGCCGCTTCATCCAGACGATCTATCAGGAAAACACCAGCGGCCGGCAGCACTGGCTCGACGGAATCCGGCTCATCAACTCCGGCGGGCGGGCGGACCTGTGGCGTGGCGGCACACGGCGGATTTCGCAGTTCGTCCGCAACACCCCGTGGTTCACCGAATGCACCAGCGATGGCCTGCCCGATGTCGCCAACGCCGCCAGCCTGGTGCGCGGATGCGACTTGCGCAACGGCTTTTCCGACGTGCTCAGCGATGCCGCCTGCGTCGTCCACACCCGCACGAGCGACTGGGACTCATCCCTATGGCTGGAAGAAAAACCAGCTATGACTGTTATTTACGGAGGACCGGAAGCAACGGCAACACTTGAGCTGAGCGGCGGCAACGACGCTTCCCTGCGGACATTTACCGCACGCTGGGGTGCGAACAGCGCGACCTTCTCTGTCGGCAGTACCGATGCCATGCGCGGTGCCGGAACCTATACCGTCGGCCAGGTGGCTGCCTGGCTCAACGGCCTGGGCGTCGGCTTCACGGCCACGGTTCAGGACGATACGCGCCGCGCGTCAGCCTGTTCTGTCGCCGGGGCAAAGGGCGATGCCTTTACCGCCCGCAACGTCAAGGGAACCGCGCTCCAGATCGTTACCATGTTCGACCTGCACAGCGACTGGTACCAGCAGAACCTGGCCAAGATGCCGGAAAACTGCGTGATCGCCAACAACATCGCAACCGGTCTTGTCGCGCAGGACATCTTCCTGACGGCAAGCGATGGCGCCCGCGATTTCATGGTGTTCAACAACGCCTTTGAAAACAAGCGGCTGTCGGGAACGTACAACAACTATCTCTACATCAACAGCCAGTTGGCCGCCACGCACAGCCATGTCGTGCTTGCGCATAACAGCTTTGCATCACAGGGACTGGGTCTGCGCGGGACGATGGGCTACGCGCCTGATGCGTACTGCCTGATCGCCAGCAACAGCTTCCGCGACATCGGCTGGGACGGTACGCAGAGCGCCGCGGTGCGAATTGCCGACAATCACCTTCAGGATGGTGCAGCCGGGGCGAACATCGGCACTGGCACCTTCGTGTCGGGATCGTCGGAACAGGTTTTCCGGGCCAGCACGGCAGAAAACTTCGCGGTACGCGGGGCTTTGCGCAACATCCGGCGGACGCCTGTCGTGCCTTTCGATCGCGCCGGCATGGCGCGTGCATCAACCGATGCATCGGGATCAGAGGCAATTGCCCCCCTCCCCGTGCCTGTCCCCGCCAGCGAGACGTTCGGCAGCGTGCAGTTTCCTGCATTCAACCGGCATTTTCCCGGCCGCGCAGGGCACATCGCTTATTCCAAGACCGGGATTGCCGATCAGCCGCTCCTGCGCTTCGATGCCGCCGGCGCGTTCTTCATCATGCTGCAAATCCCGCATGAACGGACCAAGGTGAACCGCGAAGCCCGGATCATCGGCAATGCCATCTCGTCCGGCAGCCAGACCTTCAGCCTCGTTCACTATGGCGACGAATATTGGGACACCACGCGCCACGATGAAATCCGCTGGCGTTGCCGTGGTTCCAGCGGCGATGTGATCGACCTTTCCGTGGACGTCCAGACACGCGCCAGCCAGTGGCAACTGATCGTGGTCAGTTGCAACGGGCAAGGCAGCTACGCCATCAACAGCTACAGCGCACGCTCGGCCAGGATTTCCGGTTCGACCCAGACAAGCGCCAATGCACAGATCGACAGCCTGACCGGGACGCACGTGCTGCTGGGCGATATCGGGACCACGGCGGGCGCGCTCGATGTGCTTGTCGGCAATGTCGGAGCCTTCGGCGGCGCAGTGGCGTTCCACGGGTTCGTCCGGGGCACGGCGGGCAGCGACGCGCAGTGGCAAGCCATTGCCGAAGGGGCTGACATCCGCTCCACGCTGGCCGGGGCATCGGGCTTTCGGCTGCTGCGTGACTACCGCGGCAAGGCGGCCATTGGCGCTGCGACCGGCTCCGTCGCTGCGGACGATCCGACACTGGCAGGGAGCATCCATGGCAGCGTTTCTGCCGGCGGAACGATGCAGCAGGCACCGCAGGTCTACCTCGCGTTCAAGCGCCTGCCCGATGGCTATGTCATTTGCCCCAGGGATGGCGAAACGACGGGTTCCGTTACTCTTCAAGGCAACAGTGCCGGGCTTTCGGGCGCACTTTGCGCAAGGGTGCTGTCGCCTGACGGTGCGACACTGGTCGAACCCTTTGCGTTCGAAGGCGTAGGGCCGACGATGAACGTTTCGCTGCCGCTCCCTGAGTTCGCGGGCTGGGGCATCATCGAACTGTGGAGCGAAAGCCACCCCGATATCGTCTTCCGCATGAACAGCCGCATCGGATGCGGCCACAAGGTCAGCGTCATCGGCCAGAGCCAGTGCGACATCATGCTCTATGCAAGTGGCGTGACCACGGCGCCATCGGGTATCGCATCGTTCTGCGGCTACATCGGCCTGCGATCCGACCCGGCCGATACCACAAGCGTGCCGGTCAAGCGTTTCAGCACCTCTGCCCGTCCGCAGATGTTCGTCATCGAACCCGAAATGACCAATGTCTACAACGGTGTCACCGCAATCGCATCGCGTATTCACCAGCATGGCCAGGGCAAGGCCGTGTGCGTGATCGACACCTGCATCCCCGGCACTTCGGCGCGCGACTGGATCAAGGACAGCGTGACGACGCGTCTGTGGGCGCTTGACGTGGAAATTGCAGCACTGGCCGGAACTGATCGTGTGCCGGTGTGGCAGTGGTACACCTCCGATGCGGGCAGTTACCCGGATCTGCTCGATGCCGTTGTCCATGGCACCGGGCCGCTGGCCGGCGACAGGCGCCTGTTCGACGGTTCCATCAACGCGCCGGGCTACAAACTGGGTATCTGCCTGCCGACACGCGCTACCAATGTCACGGCGGGGCCGACGACCGCCGATGACTTCGGCACGACGCGCAGCACTGCACAGGCAGGGCAACTGGCATGGGCAGCGGCCAATCCTGCGATCAGCGCAGTCGGCCCTGCCGTGACCGACTTTGCCGTCGACAACCTTGCAGCAGGCACGCCTTCCGGCCCCAACGCAAACCTTGGCGGGCCACACGGCAGCCAGGTTCTGATGGAAGGCTGCTTCCGCCTGGGCTACCGCATCGGTGAAACCTACCTGCGTGCCAGAGGCTTGAGTCCCACGGCGGGCAACCCTGCCTTGCGCCGCGAAAGCGTGGTCGTCGCTCCAGACAGGTCGACGGTGACCATCAGCGCCAGCCTGCCCAATGGCGGCAGCTTGCGCACACAGGACAGCCGACCGGTCAACGGGTTCGAGTACTCGCTGGATGGCGGCACGACCTGGTCGCGCCTTGGCATCACCGCAACGATCACTGCACCGGGAACGGTAACGCTTGCGCTCGATTCGGGACCATGGCCGGTTGGCGCACGGTTTGCCTACTTGCGCGGCGGGCCGTTCAGCCACGGCACTTCGGTTGAACTGTCAGCACCCTACAAGGGTGGCCTCTACGATGGTTGCGAAGCCGAAAACGGGCTGGGCTTTCCCGTCATGGCCATTCCGGCAACCGAAGCGATCATCGTCTAACCGCCGGAAATCTGCGCCGCCAGCCAGAGGCCCAGCTTTTGCTGGGCCTCTTCGCTCAGGTGCAGCGCATCAAACTGCAGGGTGTCGTCCGGCCCGAACGCGGCAACGGGGTCGAGGAAAGCGGCGCGCATTTCAACCGCGACATGCCGCGCCGCGACCCTGTATGGCTGGAGGCGGCGCTCCATCGCTGCCGTGCCGACAGGCGGTGGAGCAAGGATCAATACCCCTGCACCTTGCCCGGCCAGCCGCCGGACCATGGTGGCAAGCGTGGCACGATATTCCGCAAGCGGAACCGGCGTGCGCGCCGCCAGCCAGCCGCGCGTGGCCGCATCATTAGTGCCTAGCATGATGATCGAAAGATCCGCAGATCCGCAATTCCACGGCCGCCGGGCAATACTGCGCACGGTTGCACCGCCATGCGCCACCACGCAAACGCGCTGCGTCCGACCCAGTGTCCGGGCGAGTATTGCCGGATAAGCCTTGCCGGGACCACCGAGCCGCGTTCCAGCCGTGTTGCTGTCGCCAAAGAACGCCAGCGTCCCGCCGCCCGTCAAAGGATGCGCATCTGGCTGCAGCGCGGGCAAGGGATCGTGCAGGCGCATGACAGCACCATGCAGCGTCCAGCGCGGCACTTCTCCCAGCCACAGGCCGACGCCGAGACAAAGGCCGGCCAGCAATGCAGTGCCGACAGCCAGGGCCAGTATCCGTCGGCCCCGGCGTGCGCTCACCGGCCGGCGGCCAGCGGCTGCCACCAGTCCTCGTTGGCAAGATACCAGCGCAAGGTGCCCGCCAGCCCGGATTCAAAATCGTGCTGCGGAACATAGCCCAGTTCGGCCTTGGCCTTGCGCTCGTCGATCGCATAGCGGCGGTCGTGACCCTTGCGGTCTTGGACGAAGGTCTTGAGGCTCTCCGTCTTGCCGCCCCGCGCGGCCGGTGCATCCGGATAACGCTCCGCGAGGCCAGGAATCTCGGCAAAGGCCCGGTCGACTTCCGCACAGATCCGGTCGATCACCGCAAGGTTGGGCAATTCCTCGCCACCGCCGATATTGTAGGTTTCACCCGGCACACCGCGCAGCAGCGTCGCCTCGATCCCGCGGCAATGATCCTCGACGTGCAACCAGTCGCGCACGTTCATGCCATCGCCATAGATCGGCAGCGGCTTGCCCGACAGCGCATTGAGCAGGAACAGCGGGATCAGCTTTTCAGGGTACTGGTATGGCCCGTAATTGTTCGAGCAATTGGTGGTCGTCGTCACCAGCCCGTAAGTGTGGTGGTAGGCCCGGACGAGGTGGTCGGACGCCGCCTTCGATGCCGAATAGGGCGAATTGGGCGCATAAGGCGTCGTTTCGCTGAAGGCGGGATCGGACGGGCCAAGCGAACCGTACACTTCGTCGGTGGAAATGTGGTGAAAGCGGTGTTCGCGCCCACTCCCGGCGTCCAGCCAGACCGTGCGCGCGGCCTTGAGCAAACTGTTGGTGCCAAGGATATTCGTATCGATGAAGGCATCGGGACCGGTGATCGACCGGTCCACGTGGCTTTCGGCGGCGAAATGCACAATGGTTGCGATATCGCGTTCGCGCAGCAGCTTTTCGACCAGCGCGGTATCGCGGATGTCGCCCACCACAAGCTCTGCCTGAACAACCCCGGCAATTGTCGATTCGTTGCCTGCATAGGTCAGGCAATCAAGCACGGTCAGGCTGTCATCGGGGTATTGCTGTGCCCAGTAATGGACAAAATTGCCACCGATGAAACCGGCGCCGCCGGTCACGAGCAAGTTAGCCAAGCGCCTTTTCCTCTTTCAGCATGGTCTTGAGATTGGCCCGCCAGTGCCGGTTGCCATCCCCCAGCGCGGCGCGGGTCGCCGAAACGTCGAGCACCGAAAAGGCCGGACGTGTCGCGGGTGTCGGATAGTCGGCCGTCGCAATCGGGACAATAGCGGGGATACGGGCAAGCAGGCCGATCGCATGCGCCTCTTCCGCGATGGCCACGGCGAAATCATACCAGCTTGCCACCCCGGCATCGCGGTGATGCCAGATGCCCGGCTGCTGCGTCAGTGCCAGGCCCCAGAGCGTCTCGGCAAGGCCGGTTGCCCATGTCGGCGATCCGATCTGGTCCGAAACTACCCGCAGTTCATCACGCTCGCGCATCAGGCGCAGCATGGTCCGCACGAAGTTTGCCCCGCCCGCCGCATAGACCCAGCTCGTCCGCACAATCGTGGCGGCTTGGCCTGCGGCGATTTCGCCAGCCGCCTTGCTTGCGCCATAGGCCGATTGCGGGTTGCGCGCATCTTCGGGACGGTAGCCCTTGCCGCTGCTGCCATCGAACACGAAATCGGTCGAGACATGCACCAGCCTTCCGCCCGTCCTGCCAAGCGCATCAGCAAAGGCGCCAGGGGCACCCGCGTTAATCGCATGCGCCAGATCGGGCTCGCTTTCGGCGCGGTCCACCGCAGTATAGGCCCCCGCGTTCAGCACAAGATCGGGGCTTTCGGCCGCCACCACGCGGGCAATCGCGGCCGGATCGGCAAGATCAAGCGCGGCCCGGTCCAGCGGAACGCAGGTCCATCCCGCAGGGCAGATCTTGAGCAGGGCCTTGCCGACCTGACCGTTCACCCCGGTGACCAGCGCCTTCATGGGAAGGTCGGCACCTGATCGAGCGCAAGACCTGCGGCGTCCTTGGCCGACAGTTTCGGCTCAATCCCGTCCAACGGCCATTCGATACCGACCGCAGGATCATTCCATGCCAGGCTGCTTTCGTGTTGCGGCGCATAGGGCGCCGTGCACTTGTAGAGAAAATCGGTATCGTCTTCGAGCGTCACGAAGCCATGCGCAAAGCCTTCGGGCACCCAGAACATGCGCTTGTTTTCCGCCGAAAGCGTGACGCCGGTCCACTTGCCGAACGTTGGCGAGGACCGGCGCAGGTCGACGACGGCATCGAACACAGCGCCGCGCACCACGCGCACCAGCTTGCCCTGCGGTCCCGGATTCTGGAAGTGCATGCCGCGCAAAACGCCCCGCTGAGACCGGCTGTGGTTGTCCTGCACGAAGGTCAGGTCCAGCCCGGCTGCGGCAAAGGCAGCCTGATTCCACGTTTCAAGGAAGAAGCCACGGTCGTCTCCGAACACTTTCGGTTCGATGATCAACGGGCCGGGAATATTGCATTCAATGATGTTCACTACATTCACCGCTGGGCCAGAAGCTGCAACAGGTACTCGCCATAGCCCGACTTGCGCAATGGCTCTGCAATCGCGGCCAGTTCCGCGTCGGAGATGAAGCCCTGCCGCCAGGCGATCTCTTCCGGGCAGCAGATCTTCAAGCCCTGGCGTTCTTCGGTGATGCGGACATAAGTCGCGGCGTCAAGCAATGAACCGTGCGTTCCGGTATCGAGCCAGGCATAGCCGCGCCCCATGATTTCGACCGAGAGCTGGCCTTCATCCATATACAGCCGGTTGAGGTCGGTGATTTCCAGCTCACCGCGTGGCGAAGGCTTGAGGTCGCGCGCGCGGTCGACAACCGTCTCGTCATAGAAATACAGCCCGGTTACCGCATAGTTTGAGCGGGGGACGGCAGGTTTTTCCTCGATCGTTTCGGCGCGGCCCGATGCATCGAAGGACACGACGCCATAGGCTTCGGGATTGTTGACGCGGTAGGCAAAGACGCTGGCGCCGCTGGCGCGGCTGGTCGCGTTGGCAAGGAGCTGCGGCAGGCCGTGGCCATAGAAAATGTTGTCACCCAGCACGAGCGCGCTAGGATGGCCGGCGACGAAACTCGCGCCGATGTGGAATGCCTGGGCAAGGCCGTCCGGGCTGGGCTGGACGGCATAGGTCAGCGCGACTCCAAGCGCCGAACCATCGCCCAGCACGCGCTGGAACTGTGCGGCATCCTCCGGGGTGGTGATAATCAGAATGTCGCGGATACCAGCCAGCATCAACGTGCTCAGCGGGTAGTAGATCATCGGCTTGTCGAACACCGGCATAAGCTGTTTCGACACGCCGCGGGTCAGGGGATAGAGACGCGTTCCTGATCCACCGGCGAGAATGATACCCTTGCGAGACTTGCCAACCGCCGATTCCGCCACGAATATTTCACTCCCAATTGCGCTACGCCGAACCCGACTGCCAGACCGCCTGCGTTAACCGCAGACCTGACCATCTGTCGCGCCGCCTTCGTCCTGCACAGGCCGCTGCCGGCGCAAGGGTCAAAGGCGATTCCCCGTACTGCTTGTTTTTGCATTGCAGCAGAGTGCTTCAAGGTCAACCACAAGCTCTGCCCTGCAACATCTAAGCCAGCGCGTCCCCGCACGACCGGGGACCAAAGCCTTCGTGTCATCTGGAAGCACCAGTACGGCGCCTGATACAGGTGCCGAACTTTACTTCGCCGCTCAAAAACCATACGAGTCCGTTGCAGACCATCCGACCCGGCAATTGTATTGCGGCCAAACTGAAAGATCAGCTCCATCAGATGGCGCAGGACGCAACCGACACAATGCCTGGCGACATGCCCTTTTGCGACCATTCGACCGGCAGTGGAAATATGGGCGCCACGCCGAAACTGCAAAACGGACTGCAACCTTCGCAACGCCTGATCCTGCTGATTTGCGCCGGACCGGATAACAATCTGGCAGAACATTTTGCGGCGCTTTCCGAAGCGGACTGGATCACGCTTGTCGATCAGGCCATCGCCAAGCGGATCGGCCTGCTGCTTGACCGGGCGTTGACCCGCGCCAACTGCCAGCCCCTGCTTCCCGCGCCCTGCCGCGCGGCGATCGAGGACGAACGGCGGCGGCTCACCATGTCCGCGTTCGGGCACATGCTGGCGTTGACCGAAGCCGTAGCGTTCCTCCGGCGGCACAACATCGTTCCTGTGGCGCTCAAGGGCGCAAGGCTGGCCTACCGCGACTACCCGGAGGCGCGCCTGCGCCCCTTGCGGGACATCGACCTGCTGGTCCCGGCGGATCAGGCCGAACGGGCGCAGCAACTGATGATCGACAGCGGCACTTATGAAGTGGCGTCCTGGGCAGGGTATTACGGCATCGAGTTCGGCCACCAGCTACCCGAACTGCTCGACACGCAGCGTGGCGTCTCCTTCGAAATCCATCACCGGCTGAACGCACGCGGCTGGGCCGAAGAACCGCAACTGGTTGCGATGGTGCTGGAGCAGAACGAGGACATGGCAGTGTCCGGCGCAGCCGTGCGCGTGCCTTCGGCACACGCCAACTTCCTCCATCTGGTCGAACACGCAACTTTGCACCACATGTTCGAAAACGGTCCGCTGACGCTCGCCGACCTGCATTTTGCCGCACTGGGTGGCGCAATCGACTGGCCGCTGCTGATCGCTCAGGCGCAGGCGATGGGCCTTGACCGCGCGCTGCGGCTGGTTGCCGCGATCGCTTCGGCCAACGGGGCAACGTGGGTGCCCGGCGGGCTTGTCGTCCCGGCCGAAAGCATGGCCGAACATGTCGATGCGTGCGTGACTGCAATGTTGCGCGACGAAAGCCTGACCGATCATGCGGCCATGCTGCGCGGGATTACATTGCGGAAGGGGCAAATGCCCGGACTTTTCGCCGCCGTCCGCGCCGCATTGACCCCGACACCGGCAAGGCTTGCCGACATTGCGAAGGTCGGACCCGACAATCCGCTACGCTGGCTGGCCTACCCTGTGTGGCTAGTGGCGCGGGGACAAGCCTATTTCGCGGCACGTCGTGCAGATGTCGACCCGGACAGCACTGTGCGTGAAGTCGCCACGCTGAAATGGTTGCGCAGGGACTGACACTGTTTTTCCAGCGTCGTGCCAGGTGTCACACTGCGGCAATTGTTCCACGGCAAAGCCATGAAAGCGCAACGCATCTGCAGCGCATTCAGCCTGGTTAACCATTGATTCATCTAAACTTTGACTGTGATGTGTGCATTTTTCACGGCGAAATGAGTGCAGTGCAACATCGACCGCCACGCGCTCTGGCAATTTCCCTCACCCTGTCAAAATGGCACGGGAATGATAAAAAAATCCCGGAAAACCTAGAATTTCGGCGCTCGCAACGAACATGACTACCTGATCGACACAGCCTCACCTGTTCGGATCAGACAGCCTTTATAAGGGTTAATGCGTAGAACAGGTTGCGAATCATTTTGCATTGCGATATGCCCTTAGGTGAGAGGGCGGTATACGGAAGCGCTGCTGCTTAGGAGATTAAGTTATGAAGTTTTCCCGCATTGCCTCGGCGGTTGCTGCTGCAAGCCTCCTGGTTGCCCCGATCGCGGCGCAGGCTGGTACTCGTGCATCGGCCAGCACCGTTTATCCGACGGAAACCTACTCGGCCAGCCGCGTAGCCAGCTCGGTCGAAGATGAAAACAGCCTGACCCCGCTTAGCTGGATCCTGATCCTGCTCGGTTTCGGCGCTGGTGCGTTCGGTATTGCAAAGGCAGTCGACAGCAAGTCGCCCGGCGCAAACTGATCCCGCAAGGATTTTGAAAAACCCGGTCGTTGCGGTGCAGCGGCCGGGTTTTTCATGTCTTGTGAACTGGCAACATTCGACAGGCACACTAACGGCGCTTGACTTGACCGCAGCATCTCTCAATCAAGCAGCCATGTTTACTGACAGGAACAGGCAGGTCGCTGCCTTGCTTATAGCCATTTGCCTGATCGGCGGTGGCGGCGTTGCTTATGGCCTGCCAAACCTGCTCGTACAGTTGACGGCACTGATCATCCTGGCCCTGAACGGACAACCCGTTGCACGCTTTGTGAAGGCAGCACCGCTGCCACTGGTCGGGCTGACCATCGCCACTCTCGCACTGCCCCTGATCCAGCTCGTTCCGTTGCCGCAAAGCCTGCTCGGCAACTTGCCGGGACGTGATCTGGCAATGGAAGCGTTCAGGGCCGCGGACTACACCGGCTGGTCGTCTTTCAGCCTCGACCATGCACGCACGCTGGTGGCTTTTGCCGGACTGATTGCACCTGTCACCCTCCTGGTCACAGGGTTTGCCATTCCCGCCCGACAGCTTGGCAGCCTTTCGCTCATCGTAATCGCAGCCGGACTGGTCAATGTCGCGCTCGGCGTGGTGCAGGTGCTCGGCAGCAGCGGCTTGTCGACATTCTACCCCGAACTGGCAATGCCGGGCGTTCTGTTCGGCACTTTCGCCAACCGCAATTCAACCGGCTTGTTTCTGGTCTGCTGCCTTGTCCTCCTTGCAACGCTTCCCCCCGCACGGCCCGCGTCAATGGCGTGGCTAGCCAAGGCCGCAGCGGCGGTTCTGCTGGCGACCGGAGTCGTCCTGACCCAATCGCGCACAAGCATCGTGCTCATGGCGATCCCGACCGTGCTGGCCATCCTGGTCTTCGTGCTGCGCAAGGTGCGCGACGGGGCTGGCGGGACCAGCCAGACAAACAAGGCGCTGCAAGCCATGCTTGCCGCAACCGCAATCGCCATCGTAGCCTTACCGCTGGCCGGCGGCAGCCGCATTGAAACAAGCCTTGCCCGGTTCGAAAAGGCTGACGAGCAGCGCCCAAAGATGTGGGAAGATGCCCGGTTTGCCGCGCAGCGGTACTGGCCTGTTGGCGCGGGCATGGGCACGTTCGACGAAGTGTTCCAGGTTGATGAGACGCTGGAATACGTTTCACCGCGCCGCGCCGGGCGCGCGCACAACGACTATATCGAAATTGCTGTCGAGGCCGGAGCCGTAGGGCTTGGCCTTTGCGCTCTGTGGGCCTTGTGGGTCTTGTGGGCAAGCTGGCGCGCGATTGCGACCCCGGCACGCTGGCAGGCGCTGTCAGGCACGGGTATCCTTCTGGCGATAGCCCTGCAATCGACGCTGGACTACCCGCTGCGCAACCAGACCATGCTCGGTGTCGCCGCTCTGGCCATTCTCCTGCTGGCGCGAGCGCGCGAGAGCGTTGAAGGAACGCGCGGGGTAGCCGGGGCGGTGCCATCGGCGGGAGAAAGCGCATGATCACGCGTTACGCCTGGTACGGCTTCATCGCACTGGTCGCGTTGATTGTGACCGGAGCAGAGCTTGATCGCGCCACGCGCCGGGCGCCGCACCTTGTACCTCTTGTGCCGGGCATCTTCCGCAGTTTCGCCCAGATGCACGAGACAGTCGCCACCGTCCGAAAGGCACCTCCCGACGTGGCGCTCGCCACGGCCCGCACGCTGGTGGAACGGCGGCCGGTACCTGCCGAACATCTCACCTTGCTGGCGATTGCCGAAGAACGCGCAGGCCACCGCGAAAAGAGCGGCTACCTTATCCAGGCAGCCGCCCGGCGCGGATGGCGCGAACCGCTGGCGCAGGAAGCCATGTTCAACATTGCGCTCATGGCGCGCGACCCAGCAGAATCGGCGCGCCGTCTTGTAGCGATCATGTCCACCCAGAGCGAAACCGAAGCCCTGCCTGAACTGGTCGCACGGCAATTGGCGACCCCCGCAGGGCGGCAGGCCATGGCCGCGCAACTGGCGACAGGCGGCCGGTGGACCGGCCAGTTCCTGCCCGCTTTATCAGCGGTCGACCGAACCAGCGCGATCGACATGCTGAACCGGGCCGAAACCTTGGGTGCCAGGCTGGATTGTCGCGCGCTTGCCATGCTGCAAGCCGAGTTTGATCGGAGCGCAACGAGCGGAACGAAGCCGGTAATACCACGCGGCCACTGCACCGGACCCATCACGACGGGATAAGGCGAAGCGGCAGCCCACTCAGGCCGCCTGGCCCTCAGGTTTTCTTGCGAACCTGAAAACTGCCGGACACGCGCCCGCCGCCCGCGCCATTGCCCGATCCGCTCGACCGGCCGTCGATGCTGGACAACCCGCTGTCCAGGTCGATGACAAGGCGCCCGCCGTTCAGCGTATCGCCGTTGCGACGCAGCGCGACATTGCCGGTCATGGTGATGATGTTGCGTCCGAAATCATACACCGCCACATCGCCGCGCGCGCTTTCGCCGCTGCGGTTGATCTGCACCCCGCCGGTCGCGTCGATCCGCTGAATCTGGAGATCCCCGGTATCGGAATAGGCAACCGTCGTACGCGCGGCGCGCATGCGCAGGTCAGCCTGCGAAATATCGACGTTGCCGGAAAGGACCACCCGCTTGGCCTTGTCCTGCACCTCGATACGGTCTGCCGCATAGTTGACCGGCGCATCGCTGTTGTGACTGGCGATTCCCTGCGCAAACAGATGCTGCGCGCCCGCGATCAGGGCGGTCGATCCAGCGAAACCGAGTGCCGCCATGCGCAGCGGGCGGGCGGAACGAAGTTGTGCGCGCATGCTCATTGATCCTGCATCTTGCCCGGCACCATCCGAAGACGGGCGTTTCCATCCAGCGTCACCGTCCGGGCTGACAGATCCGCGCTTATCCTGTCGGCAGCAAAAGTGCCAGCCGGAATGCGGCCTTCCACCGGGCCACGGCTTTTCAACCGCTTGCCGCCAAGGTCGATATCCACGTTGCTGGCCGTCATGCGATAGCCATCGGCGGTTCGGAAATTGATCGGCCCGACGATATCGACAATTTCCTTGTTGAAATTGTAATCGCCCTTGCCCGCGGTCAGCAGCGCCGGGCCATCATTGAGCATGATCCGCGCTGTCAACTGATCGAGCTGGATCAGCGGCTCGGCCTTGGTGCGCTGCACGGCAGAGCCTGCGGTGATCGAAAAGCTCCGACCGTCATCGTCCAGCCCGCGGTACATCGCGCTCGACAGTTGCATGCGGTCATCCACCACTGCCACCTTCGTGCGGTCCAGCAGAAAGCTGATTTCGCCGCGCGGCGAAAGCGGAGCGATGACCATCACGGCCAGCAACGCGCCGACCGCCGCAGGAAGCGCGCGCGCCAGAAAGTGCACGAGGCGGTCGTGGAAACCATCCGGCGCCGCAAACACGCGTCGCCGCGATCGGACAATGTCAGCCTGTTCGGTCATCGCGCCCCGTATTGCCGCCTGCCCATTACTCGTGGCTGAAGATATCGCGCTCTGCCCAGCCCGCCAGGTCGAGCCGCGCGCGCATCGGCAGGAAATCGAAGCATGCCTGCGCCAGCGCCGTGCGCCCTTCGCGTTCCAGCCGTTCAACCAGAATGGCGTGCATCGCATGCAGGTAGCGCACGTCGGACGCGGCATATTCCTGCTGCGCCTCGCTCAGCACCGGGGCGCCCCAGTCGCTCGACTGCTGCTGCTTGGAAATCTCCTTGCCCAGCAGTTCGCGCACCAGTTCCTTCAGCCCGTGACGGTCGGTATAGGTGCGCACCAGCTTGGACGCGATCTTGGTGCAGAACACCGGAGCGGCGGTGACGCCCAGATAATGCTCGATCGCCGCAAGATCGAAACGGGCGAAGTGATAGAGCTTGAGCCGCGCCGGATCGGCCAGCACGGCCTTGAGGTTCGGCGCAGCGAAGCCGCTGCCCGGCGCGAACCGCACGAGATGTTCATCGCCGCCGCCATCGGAAATCTGCACCACGCACAACCGGTCCCGCGGGGTGATCAGACCCATGGTTTCGGTGTCTATCGCCACGGGACCGGGCGCAAGCACACCGGCGGGCAGGTCTTCTTCATGGAGGTAAACGGCCATCGTTTGCGCTTAGGCTTTCGGCCCGTCGCCCGCAAGCACTCTGTCCCTGCCGGCAGACGCAGGAAAGCTGGCGTTGGCACCACCCAAGTTTTGCAATGCCAATTGGCTCCCATATGGGAGCACACGGCGCGCGACGAATCACGGAAAGAGGTGCCAACAACGATTGCGGAGCGGATCAGCGTGAACATGACCAGCAATACCCTGACGCATCTTGAGCGTCTGGAATCCGAAGCGATCCACATCATGCGCGAAGTCGTGGCCGAGGCTGAAAACCCGGTCATGCTCTATTCGGTGGGCAAGGACAGCGCGGTTATGCTGCACCTTGCGCGCAAGGCGTTCTTTCCCTCGCCGCCGCCCTTCCCGCTGCTGCACGTCGACACGACCTGGAAGTTCCAGGAAATGTACAAGCTGCGCGACCAGATGGCGGCGGAAAGCGGCATGGAGCTGCTGGTCTACCAGAACCCCGAAGCGGCCGAGCGCGGGATCAACCCGTTCGACCACGGCGCACTGCACACCGACATGTGGAAGACCGAAGGTCTGAAGCAGGCACTGGACAAGTACGGTTTCGACGCCGCCTTCGGTGGCGCGCGGCGCGACGAGGAAAAGAGCCGCGCCAAGGAACGCATCTTCAGCTTCCGCACCGCCAGCCACGGCTGGGATCCGAAGAACCAGCGGCCGGAACTGTGGAACCTGTACAACGCCCGCAAGAACAAGGGCGAATCGATCCGTGTGTTCCCGATCTCCAACTGGACCGAGCTGGACATCTGGCAGTACATCCACCTCAACGATGTGCCGATCGTGCCGCTCTATTTTGCCGCCGAACGCCCGACCTATGAGTGGGAAGGCCAGTTGTTCATGGCCGACGATATCGACCGCCTCGAAAAGGTGCTCGGCCGCCGTCCCGAAATCGTCAACCGTTCTATCCGCTTCCGCACGCTGGGTTGTTTCCCGCTGACCGGCGCAGTGGAAAGCACGGCGAGCACGCTGCCCGAAGTGATTCAGGAAACGCTGCTGACCACCACCAGCGAGCGGCAGGGCCGCGTGATCGACAAGGATGCGGGCGGAGCCGGCATGGAAGTAAAGAAGCAGCAGGGGTACTTCTGATGTCAGACCAGAACGCGATCTACCAGACCGATGCCCTCATCGCCGAAGACATCGACGCCTACCTCGACCAGCACCGGCACAAGACCATGCTGCGGTTCATCACCTGCGGATCGGTGGACGACGGCAAGTCCACGCTGATTGGCCGCCTGCTTTACGATTCGAAGATGATCTTCGAAGACCAGCTTGCCGCGCTGGAAAGCGATTCCAAACGCCAGGGCACGCAAGGGCAGGACATCGACTTCGCGCTGCTTGTCGACGGGCTTGCCGCCGAACGCGAACAGGGCATCACGATCGACGTTGCCTATCGCTTCTTCAACACGGAAAAGCGCAAGTTCATCGTCGCCGATTGCCCTGGCCACGAACAGTATACCCGCAACATGGTCACGGGCGCTTCGACCGCCGACCTTGCAGTGATCCTGATCGACGCGCGCAAGGGCGTGCTGGTGCAGACGCGCCGTCACTCCTACCTGTGCCACCTGATCGGCATCCGCAACATCGTGCTGGCGGTCAACAAGATGGATCTGGTTGGATACGATCAGGCGGTCTTCGATTCCATCGTGCGCGATTACACTGAGTTCGCTCGCAGTATCGGGATCGAAAGCTTCACCGCGATGCCGATTTCCGGCTTCAAGGGTGACAACATCACCACCCCTTCACCCAACACGCCTTGGTACACCGGCCCGACGCTGGTCGATCACCTTGAAACGGTCGAAGTGCTGTCGTCGATCGACGTGGACAAGCCGTTTCGCATGCCGGTGCAGTGGGTCAACCGCCCGAACCTCGATTTTCGCGGGTTTTCCGGGCTGATCGCCACCGGCACCGTGCGCAAGGGCGACCTGATCCGCGTGCTGCCTTCGGGCAAGACCAGCACGGTTACGCGCATCGTGACGCTGGAAGGCGATATCGAACAGGCCATTACCGGGCAATCGGTCACCTTGTGTCTTGCCGACGAAATCGATTGCTCGCGCGGTGATGTCATCGCCCTGGCAGGCGATCCGCCGCAAGCCGCCGACCAGTTCGAAGCAACCTTCGTGTGGCTGAACGATGAAGCGATGATTCCGGGCCGGGCCTACTGGCTCAAGCTTGCCACGCAGACGGTTTCAGCCACGGTGCAGGCGCCGAAATACGTCGTCAACGTCAACACGATGGAACATCTGGCGGCCAAGACGCTTGAACTCAACGCCATCGGCGTGGCCGAAATGGCCACGGACAAGCCGGTGGTATTCGAACCTTACGCACAGAGCCGCACGCTGGGCGGGTTCGTGCTGATCGACAAGATCACCAACGCCACCGTGGCTGCCGGCATGGTCAATTTCAGCCTGCGCCGCGCACAGAACGTGCACTGGCAGGCGCTGGACATCAGCCGTGAAGCGCACGCCAAGGCCAAGAACCAGACACCGGCAGTTCTGTGGTTCACCGGGCTTTCGGGTTCGGGCAAATCGACCATCGCCAACCTGGTCGAAAAGAAGCTGCACGCGCTGGGCAAGCACACCTTCCTGCTTGATGGCGATAACGTCCGGCACGGTCTGAACAAGGATCTGGGCTTTACCGAAGCGGATCGCATCGAAAACATCCGCCGCGTCGGCGAGGTCGCCCGGTTGATGACCGATGCCGGTCTGATCGTGCTGACCGCGTTCATCAGCCCGTTCCGGGCCGAACGCGAAATGGTCCGCGCTATGATGCCGGAGGGCGAGTTCGTCGAGATCTTCATCGACACGCCGATCGAAGAGGCGGAACGGCGGGACGTGAAGGGGCTGTACAAGAAGGCCCGTGCCGGGCAGCTCAAGAACTTCACCGGCATTGACAGCCCTTACGAAGCGCCGCAAAGCCCCGAAATAACGATCAAAACCACCGAAGAATCGCCTGAAGACGCCGCGGAACGCATCGTCGCCCAGATCCTGGGGGCCGTGGCTTGACAAGATGCGGCATGGCCATTCGTATCAGTCGGTCCCGGAAGGCTATGCTGCATGATTCTGTTCAGTGGTCACGAAGCTCACGCACGCTCGGTCGTGAAAGCGATTTCATGGCGCGTGCTTGGCTCGATTGACACGTTCCTGCTTGGCTGGCTTTTCACCGGCAGCCCGAAGGCTGCCGGTGCAATTGCCGGAACCGAAGTGATTACCAAGATCGGGCTCTACTATTTCCACGAGCGGGTGTGGAGCTCGATCCTGTGGGGCACACAGCGCCCGCCGGTCGCGGATGAAGCGCCAGAGGCGATACTGGAACCCGATACGGTCTGACCGCAACGGGCTTTTACCGGGGCAAAGCGCGGACAGAGGGGCATGTTATATGCCCCGCCGCCGGGTCAGGGCCGCCCGACGCTGCTGTAGGTAAAGCCCGCTGCGCGCACTTCCGCCGGATCGTAGACATTGCGCAGGTCCACCAGCACCGGCGCACGCGCCAACTGCTTCACACGTGCGAAATCAAGCGCGCGGAACGCGTCCCACTCGGTCACGAGCGCAATCGCATCGGCGCCCTCGATGGCGGCATAGGCGCTTTGCACCATGGTGACACCGGGCATGATCGCCGCAGCCGCTTCCATGCCTTCCGGGTCATAGGCAACCACTTCGGCGCCCGCATCCAGCAGCGCCTGGACAATGGCAATGGACGGCGCATCGCGCATGTCATCGGTGTTGGGCTTGAAGGTCAGCCCCAGCAGCGCCACGCGCTTGCCGCGCGCTTCGCCACCAAGGGCTTCGATAACCTTGCGGCCCATGGCGCGCTTGCGGCTGTCGTTTACCTTGACCACGGCTTCGACCAGCCGCACCGGGCTGTTGTAGTCTTCCGCCGTCTTGAGCAAGGCCAGCGTATCCTTGGGGAAGCACGATCCGCCATAGCCCGGCCCGGCGTGCAGGAACTTCGAGCCGATGCGGTTGTCCAGCCCGATGCCCCGCGCCACGTCCTGCACGTCTGCCCCGACCTTTTCGCACAGGTCGGCCATTTCGTTGATGAACGTGATCTTGGTCGCCAGAAAGGCATTGGCGGCATACTTGATAAGTTCCGAACTGCGCCGCGCAGTGAACAGGATTGGCGCCTTGTTGAGGAACAGCGGACGATAGACTTCGTGCATCACGCCCCGCGCCCACTCGTCTTCCGCGCCGATCACGATGCGGTCGGGTCGTTTGAAATCGCCGATTGCCGCGCCTTCGCGCAGGAACTCAGGGTTGGATACAACCGCAAACTGCACCGCCGTGCCGCTGTCGCGGATGATGCGTTCAACTTCATCGCCGGTGCCGACGGGCACGGTGGATTTGGTGACGATCACCGTCGGCGTGCGAATGTTGGCGGCCAGTTCTTCGGCCACGGCATAAACATAGCTCAGATCGGCATGGCCATCGCCACGGCGCGAAGGCGTGCCCACCGCGATGAAGATCGCCTGCGCACCGTCAATGGCGCTGGCAAGGTCGGTCGAAAAGGCCAGACGGCCTGCCTTTACGTTTGCGGCGACCAGTTCGGCCAGCCCCGGCTCGTAGATCGGCATCACGCCCTGGTGCAGCGATTCGATCTTGCTGGCGTCCTTGTCGATGCAGACAACTTCGTGCCCGAAATCGGCCAGACAGGCGCCCGAAACCAGCCCGACATAGCCTGAGCCTACCATTGCGATCTTCATGCAGTTCCCATCCGTCGGCCGATTACACCCGTTGCAGCGCGCGTGTTCGCACTAGCAGCATACGCGCTTTTACAGATGCTGCACCGCCTTACAAGCGCGGCATTGGCCTTTGCTTGCCCATATCGCACCTGCGCAATACAGACAGGCGCAATGACGTTGCTACCGATCCCGCCCGCATGGCAAGAGCTGCTTGCCCCCGCCATTGCCCAGCCGGACATGGCCCGGCTGGGCGCGTTTCTGCATGATCGGGAACAGGCCGGGGCGGTAATCTACCCCCCCCGCGCCGAACGGCTGGCCGCGCTGGACCTGACCGCGCCGGAGGCGGTGCGCGTGGTGATTCTGGGGCAAGACCCCTATCACGGACCGGGGCAGGCGCATGGCCTGGCATTTTCCGTGCGCGACGGCGTGAAGATTCCGCCAAGCCTTGCCAACATCTTCAAGGAACTGCACGCCGACCTTGGCCTTGCCCGCCCGGCCAGTGGCGACCTTTCGGCGTGGGCGCGGCAAGGGGTGCTGTTGCTCAACACCGTGCTGACCGTAGAGGCAGGGCAGGCCGGATCGCATCAGGGCCACGGTTGGGAAGCCTTTACCGATGCAGTCGTCACTGCCATCGCCGCGCAGGAGAAGCCCACCGTATTCCTGCTGTGGGGCAACCATGCGCAGAAGAAGGCCGCACGCATCGCCGCGCTTGAACGCGGTGTGCATCTGGTGCTGAAAGCGCCACACCCCAGCCCGCTGTCGGCCTATGCCGGCTTTTTCGGCTGCGGCCATTTCGGCAAGGCCAACGCCTTCCTTGCGGCGCACGGTCGCGGCACGATTGACTGGCAGACATAGAAAACCCCGCCGGAGCGGGGTGTTCCATCCTGTAATCGGCGTGCCGGTCAGCCCGGAATCGACGCCGACGCAGCCTGCCCGTCGCCTTCCGGGGCGGCAAGAATATCGCGCACGGTCTGGCCCTTGGCCACGGTCTGCGTCTGCGGATCGCCGACGGTGGAGCGGATCGACCGCGCCGCCGTGCCTGCACGGTTGAGCGTGTCGGTCTCCACGCCGGAACGGGCCGATGGGCCACCGAACAGCGCATCGAGCGTCTGCCGGCCGGCTTCGGCATCCTGCGGGCGCGGGGCGCCGGGGCTGGGCGGGGTCAGCGCGAAATCGGGCGGCACCACCAGCGGAGCGGCGCGGGTAACGGCCATTTCATCGGGCCGCGCGCGGTTGAACAGCGAACGACCGCCACCGCAGGCGGTCAGCAGGCTTGCCGCCATAACGACAAGGGACAGGGCGGCAGCTTTACGCATCATGCATTCTCCGTGGCGGTATCATCGCCGGCATCCGGTTCAGTGTCCGGCTTTTCGCGCGATTTGAACGAGCGGGCAAGCAGTATCAGGACGCCGAACGTGATCGCCACGTCGGCCAGGTTGAAGATCTGGAACGGCCGCCATGCGCCGATGTGCAGATCGGCATAGTCGATGACATACCCGTAAACCAGCCGGTCGAAGATGTTGCCCACGGCCCCGCCAAGCACCAGCCCCAGCCCCAGCAGATCGCCGCGCGCGGTTTCGCGCAGCATCCAGATGAACACCCCGGTGGCGATCAGTGCGGTCAGCGCGATGAGCGCGATCCGCATCTCCAGCGACGTTGCCGCGAACATGCCGAACGAAACGCCGTGGTTTTCGGCATAGCGCCAGTCGAACATCGGCAGGATATCGATCACCCCGCGCGAGGGCAGCATCAACGGCCCGGTCATCAGCGCCTTGACCGCGCGATCGGCGGCAAACACCAGCGCGGCAAGGCCCAGCCCTTCGATGCGCGCGCGGGTCAGCATCAGACCTGCGCGCCTGCGTCGATCTGCGCCACTACCGTTTCGCACCGCCCGCACAGCGCGCCGTCTTCCGTCACTTCGGGAAGCAGGCGCCAGCAACGGCCGCACTTGTGGTCGGAGGAACGGGTAACGGTCACGCCACTGCCCTGCCCGCGCGTTACTGTCGCGGTGATGAACAGTTCGGCCAGATCGGCTTGCGGCGCGCCTTCGGGCACGGTGACGACGGCCTCCAGCCCGGAACCCAGCACCTTTTCGCGGCGCAGCGGCTCGATCGCTTCGTTCACCGTCTGGCGCAGCGCGCGCAGTTCGCTCCAGCGCGCCTCGTCCACCGCAACCGCCGGCACGTCCGGCCATTCCAGCAGATGCACGCTGTCCGCATCGGGATAGCGCGAGGTCCACACTTCTTCCGCCGTGAACACCAGCACCGGCGCGCCATAGCGGACCAGCGCGTGGAACAGCATGTCGAGCACGGTGCGATAGGCGCGGCGCTTCGGGTCCGCAGGCGCATCGCAATAGAGGCTGTCCTTGCGGATATCGAAGAAGAACGCCGACAAGTCCTCGTTGCAGAACTCGGTCAGCGCGCGGACATACGTGTTGTAATCGAAATCGTCGACCGCCTGGCGCAGCGTGGCGTCCAGCTTGCCGAGCAGGCCGAGCATGTACCGCTCCAGCTCCGGCATCTCCTCAACCGGCAGGCGTTCCGCTTCGGTAAAGCCATCGAGCGCACCCAGCAGGTAACGGTAGGTGTTGCGCAGCTTGCGATACTGGTCGGCAACGCCTGCGAGGATTTCCTTGCCGATGCGGTGGTCTTCGGTGAAATCGACCGACAGTGCCCACAGCCGCAGGATATCCGCGCCATAATCGCGCATCAGGTCGATCGGGCTGATCGTGTTGCCCAGCGACTTGGACATCTTCATGCCCTTCTGGTCCATGGTGAACCCATGGGTCAGCACCGCCTTGTAGGGCGCATGGCCACGCGTGGCGCACGATTCGAGCAGCGAGGACTGGAACCAGCCGCGATGCTGGTCCGACCCTTCCAGATACATGTCGGCGCGCGGGCCGGTATAGCCTTCGGGCCGCAGCAGATCGGGCCAGCGGCCGGATTCCAGCACGAAGGCATGGGTCGAACCGGAATCGAACCACACGTCGAGAATATCGGTAACGCGCTCGTAGTCCTCAAGCCGGTAGTCCGGCCCCAGGTATTCCTGCGCCCGCTCCTCGTCCCACGCATCGACGCCATCGGCCATGACCGCCGCAACAATGCGCGCGTTCACCGCCGGATCGTTGAGGTACTGGCCGGTCTTGCGGTCCACGAACAGCGTGATCGGCACACCCCACGCGCGCTGGCGCGAAAGCACCCAGTCCGGTCGCCCTTCAACCATCGCGCCGATCCGGTTGCGGCCCTTTTCGGGGACGAAGCGGGTGGCGGCGATGGCCTTCATCGCCTTTTCGCGCAGGGTCGAAAGCCCCTCTCCTTCAGGGGAGGGGTTGGGGTGGGGGGCGTCCCCCAACGCTGCGTTTGCCGGAGAGCCCCCACCCCCGGCCCCTCCCCTGAAGGGGAGGGGGGATAATGGACGGTCCATCGGCACGAACCACTGCGGCGTGCAGCGATAGATCACCTTGGCCTTCGAACGCCACGAATGCGGGTAGGAATGCTTGTAATCGGCGCTTGCCGCCAGCAGCCCGCCCGCTTCCCTGAGGTCCGAACAGATCGGCCCATCGGGCGCGTTGAACTTGGGGTTGATGACGCTGCCTTGCCCGCCGAGCCAGGCCCAGTCCTCACGATACTTGCCATCGCCCTGCACCGCGAAGACCGGCTCGATCCCGTGCGCCTTGCACAGCGCAAAGTCGTCCTCGCCATGATCGGGCGCCATGTGGACAAGGCCGGTGCCGCTTTCGGTGGTGACGAAATCGCCGGGCAGGAACGGGCGGGGCCGCAGGAAGAACTCCGCCAGCGGGCTTGCACGATTCAAGCCCTCCCCCTTGAAGGGGAGGGTTGGGTGGGGGTGCTCTGCGCCTTCGGAGGTGGGAACCCCCTCCCCCGGCCCCTCCCCCACGGGGAGGGGGGATTCGAAGAGCTTGGCCATCGGGTGGCGGGCGATGGTTCCGGCGAGGTCGGAGCCTTTGAAGACAAACGGCCCGGTTGAACCGATAACGTGCCGCCATTGATTACCGGCGCGTTCCATGAACTGAGCGGTCAACGCAGTGGCGACGATTACCTTGCGAACCCCATCAGTCAAAAACGTGTAATCAACCTCAGGCCCATAAGCCAAAGCCTGGTTCACCGGGATCGTCCACGGCGTCGTCGTCCAGATCACTGCATAGGCGCCGACCAGTTCGGCAATCGGCGATTCCACAATCTCGAACGCCACGTCGATCTGCGTCGAGACGATATCCTCGTACTCGACCTCGGCCTCGGCCAGCGCGGTCTTTTCGACCGGCGACCACATCACCGGCTTGGCCCCGCGATAGAGCTGGCCGCTTTCGGCAAACTTCAGCAGTTCGCGCACGATGGTGCCTTCCGCCTGACTGTCCATCGTCAGGTAGGGGTTGTCCCAATCGCCATTGATGCCAAGGCGCTTCAATTGCTCGCGCTGCACATCCACCCACTTCTGGGCATAAGCGCGGCATTCGACGCGGAACTCGCGCGGCGGAACCTCGTCCTTGTTCTTCTTTTTCTTGCGGTATTCCTCCTCGACCTTCCATTCGATCGGAAGGCCGTGGCAATCCCAGCCCGGAACATAGGGCGCGTCCTTGCCCAGCAGCGTCTGGGTGCGGCAGACCATGTCCTTGAGGATGTGGTTGAGCGCATGGCCGATATGCATGTCGCCGTTCGCGTAGGGCGGGCCATCGTGCAGGATGAACTTTTCGCGCCCTTTGCGGCTTTCGCGCAGTTTGCGGTAAATGGCCTGTTCCTGCCAGCGCGCCAGAATGCCCGGCTCCTTCTGGGGGAGTCCGGCTTTCATCGGGAAATCGGTCTTCGGCAGGAAGACGGTGGGCCTGAAATCGCGCTGTTCGGTCATGACGGCTGCGCACTAGAGCAAATGCAGTGCCGGGGGAAGTCTCTGGCGCAGCAATGCGCGACCGGCCGGAACGCGCCGCCGCTACCCCAGCAAGGCCCGCGCATCGTCGCAATCGCGCGCGATCTGCGCCACCAGCGCGTCCAGCCCTTCGTACTTCGCTTCGGGGCGCAGGAAGTGGTGAAACGCGACCTCGATTTCCTGACCGTAAAGATCGCCCGAAAAATCGAAGAAGTGCGGCTCCAGCAATTCCTTGGGCGGATCAAAAGTGGGGCGGATACCGATGTTGGCCGCGCCTTTCAGCACGCGCCCGTCGGGCAGACGGCCAGTGACGGCATAGATGCCATAGCGCGGGCGCAGGTAAGACCCCAGATCGAGGTTCGCGGTCGGGAAATTGATCGTCCGGCCCACCTTGTCGCCATGCTGCACTGGCCCGCGGATGGCGAAAGGGCGGGTGAGCAGGCGCGCGGCGGTGGCGCAGTCCCCGGCCTTCAGCGCATGGCGGATGCTGCTGGACGACACCACTTCCCCGTTCAGCGTCACCGCGCCCACCGCGCGGGCCTGCAGGCCCAGACGCGGGCCTTGTTCGGCAAGATAGGCAGCGTTGCCGACGCGCCCCCTGCCGAAGGTGAAATCCTCCCCGGTGACCACGCCCACCGCGCCGAAATGGCCGACCAGCCCGGTTTCGATCCAGTGCAGCGCCGAAAGGCCCGCCACTTCGGCATCGAACTGGATCACCAGCATGGCATCCGCGCCCGCCGCGGCGAACAATTCCTGCCGCTGGTCCAGCGTGGTCAGCCGGAAAGGTGGCGAATCGGGCAGGAAGAAGCGCACCGGATGGGGATCGAACGTGGCGACGATGGCGGGACGGCCTTCGGCCTTTGCCCAGCGAATCGCTTCCTCGACCACGGCCTGGTGGCCCAGATGGAACCCGTCGAAATTGCCGAGCGCGACAATGCCGCCGCGCAACGTGGCCGGTACCGGATCACGACTGCTGATGCGGATCATGCGGCGCCACCATCTGCCCGCAGGACCGAAAACGTTATCCCACCCATCACGCAGCCTATGTCTGCGTCCGCGCCGCGCACGTCAAGCCGTGCGTGGGTCATGCCCGCGCCCCGGCCCGCACCAGCGTGACAAAGGCATGGGCGGGAAAGGCCCCGTCGGCCGGATGTTCCGCGCGCGCTTGCTCCACCCATCCGCCGTCCAGCGGCGGCATCGCGGTATCGCCGGCAAAATCGCCATGCACTTCGGTCAGTTCCACCCGCTCTGCCAGCGGCAGGAACTGCGCATAGACCTGCGCTCCGCCGACCACGGCAACTTCGCCCGGACCGGCCAGCGCCAGCGCATCGGCCACGCTGGCGGCCACTTCGGCCCCCGGCGCCTGCCAGCCCGCATCGCGGGTCAGCACGATGTGCCGCCGCCCCGGCAGCAGCCCCGGCAGGCTTTCGAAGGTCTTGCGGCCCATCACCATCGGCTTGTGCATCGTCAGCGCCTTGAACCGCCGCAGATCGGCGGGCAGCCGCCACGGCAACCCGTTGTCGCGCCCGATCACGCCGTTGTCGGCGCGGGCATAGATCAGGAACAGGCCCGGCCGGACGCTATCGTGCGGCCCGGTCACAGCACCAGCCGGGTAACGTGGCCCATCTTGCGTCCGGGGCGCACTGCCGCCTTGCCATACAGGTGCAGGTGGTTGGCCGGATCGGACAGGATCGCGGGCCAATCGTGCGCATCATCGCCGATGAGGTTGTCCATCACCACGCCCCTGGCGGCCAGCGCGGTGGAGCCAAGCGGCAACCCGCAGATGGCGCGGACGTGGTTTTCGAACTGGCTGGTGAGCGCGCCTTCGATTGTCCAGTGGCCGGAATTGTGGACGCGCGGCGCCATTTCGTTGAACACCGGGCCTTGCGCCGTAGCGAAGAACTCCAGCGTCAGCACGCCGACATAATCGAGCGCATCGGCGACTCTGGCGGCCAGCGCCCGCGCCGTTTCGACCTGATCAAGGATGACCGGCGCGGCAGGCACGCTCGACCGGTCGAGGATACCGTTCTTGTGAACGTTTTCCGCGCTGTCCCAGAACCGCACGTCACCCGCCGCCGTCCGCACGAGGATCACCGAAAACTCCGCGGCAAAGGTCACGAAGCCTTCGTAGATCAGCGGCACGCCCGGCAGGTCCAGCGCATCGGCATCGGCAGGCTGCATGATGCGCCACTGGCCCTTGCCGTCATAGCCATCGCGCCGGGTCTTGAGGATGCCGGGCGTACCGATGCGCGCCACTGCCGCCTTGAGATCGTCGCGCGAATCAACCTGCGCCCAGGGCGCGGGCTTGCCGCCGAGCTTTTCGACAAAGCTCTTTTCGCTGACGCGGTCCTGCGCCACTTCCAGCGCGCGCGCCGGGGGGTGCAGCCGGGCGTGCGGGGCAATCGCGCCCAGCGGCCCGGCGGCGACATTTTCGAACTCGTAGGTCACGACCGCGCACTGCGCCGCAAACGCGCCCAGCGCCGCTTCATCGTCGAACGCCCCTTGCGTGAACGCAGCACAGACATCGGCGGCGATGGGATCGGCTTCGGGTGCATAGACGTGGCAGCGGTAGCCAAGGTTCGCCGCGGCCAGCGCGATCATCCGGCCAAGCTGGCCGCCGCCAAGGATGCCGATGGTTTCGCCGGGCGGGATCATTGCGGGCGCCTCAGGATGGCCGTTCGGCCACGGCGTCGGTCTGCGCGGTGCGGAAGGCGATCAGCCGTTCGGCCAGAGCGGCATCGGCGGTGGCGAGGATCGACGCTGCAAGAATGCCTGCGTTGATCGCCCCCGGTGCGCCAATGGCCAGCGTGCCCACCGGGATGCCGCCCGGCATCTGCACGATGGACAGCAGCGAATCCATGCCCTTGAGCGCCTTTGACTGGACCGGCACGCCCAGCACCGGCAGGTGCGTCATCGCCGCGATCATGCCGGGCAGATGCGCCGCGCCGCCCGCGCCCGCGATGATGACCTTGATGCCTTGCGCGTGGGCATCCCTGGCAAAGCGCACCAGCCGGTCGGGGGTGCGGTGCGCCGAAACGATGCGGCATTCGTGCGCCACGCCCAGCTTTTCCAGCACGGCGGATGCCTGCTGCATGGTTTCCCAGTCGGACTGGCTGCCCATGACGATGGCCACTTGTGGCGCTGCCGCTTGTTCTTCCGTCATCCCCGCCCCCTCAAGGCCGCGAAGCGATCAACGCTCCGACAGGTAATAGCGTTCGATCTCGCCGAGGTTTTCGTCGAGTTCGTAGACGATGGGCTGTCCGGTCGGGATTTCCAAGCCGGTAATTTCTTCGTCCGAAATGCCCGACAGGTGCTTGACCAGCGCGCGCAGGCTGTTGCCATGGGCCGAAACGATCACGGTTTCCCCGGCCTTGAGCGCGGGCGCGAGCTTCTCTTCCCAGCACGGCAGCACGCGGGCGATGGTGTCCTTGAGGCTTTCCGTCGCGGGCACGGTGATCCCGGCATAGCGGGGGTCCGACGAAAGATCGAAGGCGCTGCCTGCTTCGAGCGGCGGCGGCGGCACGTCGAAGCTGCGGCGCCACACCTTGACCTGGTCTTCACCGTGCTTGGCCGCCGTTTCGGCCTTGTCCAGCCCGGTCAGCCCACCGTAGTGCCGTTCGTTGAGGCGCCAGTCCTTGTCTTCGGGCAGCCACAGCCGCCCCGCCGCTTCGAGCGCAAGATGCAGCGTCTTGATCGCGCGGGTCTGGAGCGAGGTGAACGCCACGGTCGGCAGCAGGCCCTTGTCCTTCAGCAGCTTGCCTGCCGCCAGCGCCTCGGCCGCGCCCTTTTCGGTCACGTCCACGTCCCACCAGCCGGTGAAGCGGTTTTCGAGGTTCCACTGCGACTGGCCGTGACGAATCAGGATCAGGCGGGGCATCGGGGCATCCTGTAGCTGTTGAAGCAAGACGCCGCCCCTAGCGTCACCCTTCGGGCTTGGAAAGGGCGCTTTCCTGCCCTTCGCCAGAAAAGCCGCCCGATTCGCCGCCATCCGGCGCGCCGGCAGGCAGCGGCCCGCCCATCGCACGCGCCTGGGCCTTGCGCCGCTTCAGGTTCTCGCGCAGGCGCGCGGCAAGGCGTTCTTCGCGGCTCTGCGGTTCGCGGGAGGGGGGGGCATCGGTCATCGCGGCGCCTGATTGCCCGCTGCGCATTTGTACGGCAAGCCCTGCTTGACAAAGCGTCCCCCCGCAGCCATTAGCCCGCCCCTGCCCACCGGCCCCGTTTGCGGGGCAGCGGCGTGGCAAACATGGAAATGGTGTGCTGCTGTAGCTCAGTGGTAGAGCGCATCCTTGGTAAGGCTGAGGTCGGGAGTTCAATCCTCCCCAGCAGCACCATTTCCCACCCCCTCCACATGCCGGCATGCCTACGCGTTTCCACGTGGCAGGGCGTTTGCATCTTCTTGCCGTCTGCACCGTATCGCGCTGCCTGTACGCAACGGTCAATAGCGCAGGAAGGTCGCCCGGTTGTCCCACGCCCTTGTCACCCAGATCGACGAAGCCATTGGCGCCCATGGCCTGTGGAAGATGCGGCTGCGCAGCGCCATCCGTTCGCGCCATTGCGACCTCTCGCCCGCCCAGGCATCGGGCGATTGCCACTGCGCGTTCGGCAAATGGCTGCACGACCCGGCGTTCGATCCGGCGCACCGCAACGGGGTTCCTCACACGGTTGTCACCCGCGTCCATGCCGAGTTTCACCGTGAAGCGGGCAAAGTGCTCGATCTCGCGCTTGCCGGGCAGGAAGCCGCCGCCAACGCCGCGCTCGAAGGCGGCTTTGCCCTGACATCGGAAAAGCTGGTCCGCGCGCTGATGAAGTGGAAGGGTGAGGTGCAGCGGGCAGCCTAAGCCCGCAGATCCGCCCATTCCGGGTGACGCCGGAACGCCGCCTCGACATAGCTGCACGCCGGAACGATCTTGAAACCGTCCTCCCGCGCCTGCGCGATCAGCGCCTTTACCAGTTCACCCGCGACGCCGCGCCCGCCGATTTCGGGCGGAACGATGGTGTGATCGGCGGTCACCACATCGCCCTGCCGCACATAGGTCAGGCGCCCGATCGAATCGCTGCCCGCGACCCTTGCGTGAAACTCGCCGCGCCCGCCCTGATCGAGCCGGGTAATGGTCACGTCTGCCTTTGTTGCCATGCTGTTTTCTCCTTGCTTGACCATCAACGTGCCGGGCCGCAATGCGGTTTCCAATGCAATTCTTTTCCGACAACGCCGCTGCCGTCCACCCCGCCGTGTGGCAAGCGATGCACGCCGCCGACGCGCCCGATGCGGGCTATGATGGCGATGCCTTTTCGCGCCGGATGGACGAAGCCTTTTCGGCGTTGTTCGGCACCGAATGTGCGGCGTTGTGGGTTGCCACGGGCACGGCGGCGAACTGCCTTGCGCTGTCGGCCATGGTACCGCCCCACGGCGGCGTGGTGTGCCACCGCGAAGCGCATATCGAAATGGACGAAGGCGGCGCGCCGGGGTTCTTCACCCACGGGGCAAAGCTGATTCTGGCCGATGGCCCCGGCGCGATGCTGACGCCCGATGCGATCCGCACGGTGATCGACCCGATCCGCGACGATGTGCACCATGTGCAGCCGCACGCGATTTCCATCACCCAGGCCAGCGAATATGGCCGGGTATACACGCCCGCGCAGGTTGCCGCGATCGCATCGCTGGCGCAGACCCGGGGGCTGGGCCTGCACATGGACGGCGCCCGCTTTGCCAATGCCGTGGCCCATCTCGGTTGCCACCCGGCGGACATTTCCGCCCGCGCCGGGGTCGATGCGCTGAGCTTCGGCTGCGTCAAGAACGGCGGGATGAACGCCGAAGCCATCGTGTTCTTCGACATGGCGCTGGCCGATGTCGTCCGCTTTCGGCGCAAGCGCGCCGGGCATCTGCAATCCAAGGGGCGCTACCTTGCGGCGCAAGTGGTGGCCATGGTCGAAACCGGCCTGTGGCTGGACAATGCCCGTGCCGCCAACGCTGCCGCGCGCGAACTGGCTGCATCGTGTGGCGACCGGCTGTTCCAGCCGGTGGAGGCGAACGAAGTCTTCGTCCTGCTGTCACCGGCGGAACAGGCTGCGCTGCGCGCGCAGGGTTTCGGTTTTCATGACTGGGCCGCGCCACCGGGCACGCCGGGCGCTGTGCGGCTGGTAACCGCATGGAACAGCGATCCGGCCCATGTGTCCGCGCTGGCCAGAGCCATAGCCGCGCTATGACCGCGCCCGAAACGCCGGGACAGGCGCGGTTCTGGCAGCTTTCCGTGGCCGGGCCATTCTTCCTTGTCGCGCTCATCTGGGGATCGACCTGGCTGGTCATCAAGGACCAGATCGGCAGCGTGCCGCCAAGCTGGTCGGTCACCTGGCGCTTTGCCATCGCCGCGCTGGGCATGGGAACGCTGGCGGTCTGGCGCGGCGAATCGCTGCGCATCGGGCGGGCCGGACTGAAGATCGCGGCGCTGCTGGGGCTGTGCCAGTTCGTGCTCAATTTCCAGTTCGTCTATCGCGCCGAACAGCATCTGACATCGGGCATCGTCGCCGTGCTGTTCGCGCTGCTGGTGGTGCCCAATACGCTGCTGGGCTGGGTGGTGCTGGGGCAGGCGGTGACGCGCCGCTTTCTGGCCGGGTCGGCCGTGGCCGGGGCCGGCATTGCCCTGCTGCTGCTGCACGAATACCGCATGGCCCCGCCCGAAGGGCAGGTTCTGGCCGGTATCGCCCTGACCGCAGCCGCGCTGCTCAGCGCCTCTACCGCCAATATCCTCCAGGCCGGGGACGCGGCACGGCGTCAGCCGATGCTGGCGCTGCTGGCCTGGGCCATGCTGCTGGGGGCGCTGATGGATGCGGCATTTGCGAGCTTGGTCGAAGGGCCACCGCGCTTCGACCTGCGGCCCGGCTACGTGCTTGGCGTGCTCTACCTTGCGCTGGTGGGATCTGTGGTCACCTTCCCGCTCTATTTCCGTCTGCTGCAACGTCTGGGGGCGGGGCGCGGCGCGTACAACGGCGTGCTGGTGCCGGTGATCGCCATGCTGCTGTCCACCACGTTCGAAGGCTACCGCTGGTCGGTGCTGGCCGCCTGCGGCGCGGTGCTGGCGATGACCGGGCTGGTGCTGGCGTTGAGAGCGCGCAAACCCTCGCGGTAGGTCGGCCACGCAGGCCGCCAGTGCAGCAATCGCCGTGCCTTGCCGTTGGCGACCCGGCGGTTTTCGGCATAGAAAGCCAGCGCCATCGGCGATAGCGCCGCTTCCTCCAGCGTTTGCAGCGGCGGCAGCGGCAGGTGCAGCAGGCGCGCCGCTTCCTCGATCACCGCGTTCTGGCTGCACGGCAGATCGTCGGCCAGGTTGTAGACCCCCGCAGGCCCGCCAAACGATGCGATCACGCCACTGGCGATATCATCGACGTGAACCCGGCTGAACACCTGATCGGGCAAGGCGATGCGGTGCGCGGTGCCTTGCGCCACCCGGTCCAGCGCGCTGCGCCCCGGCCCGTAGATGCCGGGCAGGCGGAATACCCGGACGCGCGCATCGAGCGCCTGCCACGCCCGGTCCGCATCGCTGCGCGCCGAACGCCGCCCGCCGCCGATCGGGGCGCTTTCATCAACCCATGCCCCGCCGGCATCGCCATAGACCCCGGTCGAGGAAAGATAGCCGATCCAGCGCGCGCCGCAGGCGGCAATCTGCACGCCATAGTGTTCCAGCACCGGATCGCCCCCGCCACGCGCCGGGGGCACGCTCGACAGGACATGCGTTGCGCGCGCCAGTGCGGCACACACCGCCGCGCCATCGGCAAAGGCAATATCGCCCGCGCTGCCGGTGCCGCGTACCTCCCACCCGGCAGCGCGAAGCCGCCTTGCCAGCACCTGGGCGCTGTAGCCCATGCCGAAAATCATCATGCTTTCCATGAAACACCGATAACCGCGATTGCCGCCCGGCGCACGGGTTCCTAAGTTCACGCCATGAACGATCTTTCAGGCACCCCTGTCGCCCCTTCGCCCGTCGTCCGCCGCGCAGACTATCTGCCGCCCGAATGGCTGGTGCCCCGCATTGCGCTGGACTTTGCGCTGTCGCTCGATGCAACGCGCGTTTCCTCGGTGCTGTCGGTGCAGCGCAATCCGGCGGGAAGTGGCACTGCGCCGCTGCGCCTGAACGGCGATGGCATCACGGCGGTGGCGGTCAGTGTCGACGGGCATCCGCATAACGCATGGCGCATGGACGGCGCCGACCTGGTCATCGACCTTTCCGGCGATGCGCATGAAGTGGGCATCGAAACCCGGATTGATCCTGCGGCAAACACCCAGCTTTCAGGGCTTTACGCCTCAAACGGCCTGCTGTGCACGCAGTGCGAGGCCGAAGGCTTTCGCCGTATCACCTTCTTCCCCGACCGGCCCGATGTGCTTTCGGTCTATTCCGTGCGAATGAGCGGCGACAAGGCGGCCTTCCCCGTGCTGCTCTCAAACGGCAACCCGGTGGCCAGCGGCGACAACGGCGATGGCACGCACTGGGCGCAGTGGGACGATCCGTGGCCCAAGCCTTCGTACCTGTTCGCGCTGGTCGCGGGCGATCTCGTCGCCAACCGCGCGCAGTTCACCACGCGCTCCGGCCGTACGGTGAACCTTGCCATCTATGTTCGCCCCGGCGACGAGTCGCGCACCGATCACGCGATGCGCTCGCTCATCGCGTCGATGAAGTGGGACGAGGACGTTTACGGCCGCGAATACGATCTGGACGATTTCAACATCGTGGCGGTCAGCGATTTCAACGCCGGTGCGATGGAGAACAAGGGGCTGAACGTCTTCAACACCCGCTACATCCTGGCCGACCCGGAAACCGCGACCGACGGCGATTACGACGCCATCGAAGGCGTGGTCGCGCACGAATACTTCCACAACTGGTCGGGCAACCGCGTGACCTGCCGCGACTGGTTCCAGCTTTCGCTCAAGGAAGGCTTCACCGTGCTGCGCGACCAGCAGTTCAGCGCCGACCGGGGATCGGCCCCGGTCAAGCGGATCGAGGATGTGCGGATCTTGCGCGCGGTCCAGTTCCCGGAGGATTCCGGCCCTCTCGCCCATCCGATCCGCCCGGATTCCTATCAGGAAATCAGCAACTTCTATACCTCGACCGTGTACAACAAGGGGGCCGAGGTCATTCGCATGATGCTCGTCCTGGCAGGCCGCGAACGCTACCTGAAAGGCACCGAACTGTACTTTGACCGCCACGACGGCCAAGCCGCGACGTGCGAGGACTTTGTCAGGGCGATGGAGGACGGGGCCGGGCTGGACCTTGCCCAGTTCCGCCGCTGGTACGAACAGGCCGGCACCCCGCGCGTCGCCGTGACGATGCAGCACAGCGGCTCTACCGTCACCCTGACGCTGCGCCAGACCGTGCCCGCCACGCCCGGCCAGCCGGACAAGCTGCCAATGGTCATCCCGCTGCGCACCGCGCTGTTCGACCGCGCCAGCCGAACGCACGGCGGCGAAGAGCTGCTGGTGCTGGACGCTGCGGAACAGAGCTTTACCTTCGAAGGGTTCGCCGCGCCGCCGGTGCTTTCGATCAACCGCGGCTTTTCCGCGCCGGTAGAGATCGAAGCGCCGATCAGCGCCGACGATCTGGTGTTCCTGGCGCGCCACGATGACGATCCCTTCGCCCGCTACGAAGCCTTGCAGCAGTTGATCGTGCGCCATCTGGTGGCGGCGGTTTCGGGCGCGCTGTCCGATGCCGAACGCAGTGCCGGGCGCGATGCCATCGGCGCGGCAATCGGCGCGATCCTCGACGATACGGCGCTTGACGATCTGATGCGTGGCGAACTGCTGATCCTGCCGGGCGAATCCTATCTGGCCGAACAACTCGCCAATGCCGATCCGACGCGGATCTTTGCCGAACGCGAAGGGTTGAAGCGGTGGCTGGGCGGGCATCTGCGCGAAAAGTGGCTGGCGCTGCATGACCGTTGCTGCGCGGTCCCCTACAGCCTCGATCCCGCCGCGCGCGGCGCGCGCAAGCTCAAGGCGCAGAGCCTGATCTACCTTGCCCCCGCCGACCCGGCGGAGGCCGCGCGCCGCGCCAGCGCGCAATACGACGCCGCCACCAACATGACCGATCGCCAATCGGCGCTGATGGTGCTGTGCGGGCTGGACGTGCCCGAACGCGATGCCGCTCTGGCCGATTTCCATGCCCGCTTTGCCGGAAACATGCTGGTGATCGACAAGTGGTTTTCGCTTCAGGCCGGATCGCTGCACCCGCAGGTGATCGAACACGTCAAGGCGCTGGCCGACCATCCCGATTTCACCCTGACCAACCCCAACCGGGTGCGCGCGCTGTGGATGGCCTTTGCTGCCAATGCCCAGGGGTTCCACCGCGCAGGCGGCGAAGGCTACCGCCTGATCGCGGACCTTGTCTGCATGCTCGATCCGGTGAACCCCAATGTCGCCGCGCGCTTCGTTCCTTCGCTGGGGCGGTGGAAAAAGGTCGATCCCGCCCGCGCCGCGCTGATGCGCGCCGAACTGGAAAGGATCGCCGCACAGGACGCACTGTCGCGCGATGTGCGCGAACAGGTGTCGAAAAGCCTGGAGGCATGACCGCCGGGGTCGAATCGCTGTGCCACCCGCTGCTGGCCGGGGCCGCCCACGGCTTTCTGGGGCGGTTCTGCGCGGTCAGCACCGGCGATCTTGCCGGGCTGAACGTCAGCTACAGCGAGGATGACCCGGCGCTGACCGCGCAGAACCGCGCCCGCGCCGTGGCGGCGGTACTGCCGGGCGCAACCTTGCAGACCTGCTACCAGATCCATTCGGCCGAAGCGGTGACGGTGACCGAACCGTGGCCCGATTCCCGCCGTCCCCACGCCGATGCGCTGGTCACCGCGCACACCGGCCTGCTGCTCGGCATCCTGACCGCCGATTGCGCCCCGGTCCTGTTCCACGATGCTGCTGCAGGGGTGATCGGCGCGGCCCATGCAGGCTGGAAAGGCGCACTGGGCGGCGTGACCGATGCGACAATCGCCGCAATGGAGGCGCTGGGCGCCCGCCGCCAGGACATGGCCGCCGTGGTCGGCCCGTGCATCGCCCGGCAAAGCTATGAAGTGGACAGCGCGTTCGAAGCCCGCTTCCTTGAACAATCGGGCGAAAACGAACGCTTTTTCCGCCCCGGACGCGAAGGCCACGGCTGGTTCGATCTGGAAGGCTATGTTGCATCGCGCCTGCACGGCGCAGGGGTGGGCAAGGTCGGCATGCTGGGCGAGGACACGTACGCGCAGGAAGCGCGGTTCTATTCGTTCCGCCGGGCCACGCACCGCGGCGAAGCGGCCTATGGGCGGCAGATTTCGCTGATCGGCCTGCGCGCGCACTGACACCCGTGACGCTGCCCGTTCTCTACAGCTTCCGCCGCTGCCCCTATGCCATGCGCGCCCGGCTGGCGCTGGCGATCAGCGGCACGGTGTGCGAACTGCGCGAAGTGAAGCTGTCCGCCAAGCCGCCGGAAATGCTCGCTGCATCGCCCAAGGGCACGGTGCCGGTGCTGGTTCTGCCCGATGGCCGGGTGATCGACCAAAGCCTCGACGTCATGCGCTGGGCGCTGGCGGCCAGCGATCCCGAACACTGGCTGGAACGCGACGATCCCGCGCTGATCGAACGCAACGATGGCCCGTTCAAGCACGATCTGGACCGCTACAAGTACCCCGATCGCCATGGCAGCGATCCGCTGTTCCACCGCGCGCAGGGCATGGCGTTCCTGTCCGCGCTGGAGGAGCGGCTTGGCGCGAACGAGCAACTGTGCGGGCGACACAGAGGCCTGGCCGACATGGCGATCATGCCCTTCGTGCGCCAGTTCGCCGCTGTCGATCCCGCATGGTTCGCGGCGCAACCGCTGCCCCGCCTGCGCCGCTGGCTGGACGGGCACCTGCAATCGGGCCTGTTCAGCAGGGTCATGGGCAGGCCCGCCCCATGGCAACCGGGCGATCCGCCACTACGCTTTCCGGCCTGAACGCGCACGATCCGCAGCGCCGCGCGCACGGCCATCGGCCTCGGTTCGCCGCATAGGGAACTCCACTAAGGCCCAGAAATGCCGTGGCGATGCCCGCCGTTCATGTGCCAGAAAGTTTTGGCGCAACACCGAAGCGTTTTCAGCACCGTGTTCAAGGTCGCAAGGAGCAGTACCATGGCAACCACGTTCTCCCGCCGCGCAGGCATTGCCCTGCTTGCGGCAGCCGCCGCATCGGCAGCGACGGCAGCTTCCGCCCAGCCGCAGCAGTACGAAGATCCCAACATCATCGTCGAAGGGGACGCGCTGCCTGATGCCGCAGCGATGACGAAAGGCCCCGAAATCAAGGGAATCATCACCGCGCGCAAGGGTGACCGGCTGAAAGTGACTGCGGCCGACGGCGCCAGCACGGTGATCTTCATCAACGAAGCCACCAGCGTGAAGGCAAGTTCCGGGCTGTTCGGCGGCAAGAAGGAACTGGGCGCGCAGGCCCTGCTCAACGGGTTGCCGGTAACGGTCAGGACGATGCAGGCGGGCGACGTGCTGCTGGCCAGCCAGATCGTTTTCAAGAACGGCGATTTCAAGACCGCCAACATGATCCGCAACGGCACCGCACAGGGCTTTGCCGAACAGAGCGCCGCCACCGAGGCGCTGCGCAGCCGTGTGGGCGATATCGACAACTACAACGTCAAGGCCACGACCAACGTCTATTTCGACACCGGCAAGGCCGCGCTCTCTCCGCGCGCGAAGGCCGAGCTGTGCCAGGTCGCGTCCACCGCCGAAGGCATGGACAACGCGCTGATGCTGGTGGTCGGCTATACCGATTCGGTCGGCAGCGAAGAATACAACCAGACGTTGAGCGAACGCCGCGCCGCCAGCGTCATCAACTATCTTCAGCAGCAGTGCCGGTGGAAGCCCTACCGCATGCTGACCCCGACCGGGATGGCCGAATCCGACCCCGCAGCGGACAATTATACCGAAGAAGGCAAGGCGCAGAACCGCCGGGTGGCGGTGAACGTGCTGGTCAGCAAGGCAGTGGACGGCTTCTGATAACGGTGGGTGCGGGGCGCGGGCGCAGACGCTCGCGCCCCAACCTTCCGTTCCCGCCTATGCGGCGGGCAACAGGCCCAGCGCCTGCAACTGCGCATCGAGCGCGGCAGCATCGCCGGTAAAATGGTGCACCTGCCAGCCCAGCCGCCGGGCCGTGGCAATGTTGGCGGCGCTATCGTCGATGAACAGCATCGTTTCGGGCGCGCGGGCGAACCGGCGGGCGGCAAGGTGGAAGATCGCTTCGTCGGGTTTGACCAGCCGCTCCACCCCTGAAATCACAATATCGCGCATGTGGTCGAGAATCGGGAATGTCGGCCGGAACAGCGCCCAGGCATCAACCCCGAAATTGGTGATCGCGTATTGCGGCACCCCGCACGCCGCCAGCCGTTCGACCAGCGGATGCGTGCCGGGCACCGGGCCGGGCAGGCTCTCCAGCCAGTTGCTGGCATAAAGTGCGATTCGCGCAGCGTGCTGGGGAAACTGCGCGGTGCGCGCGGCAACCATTTCGGCAAAGGACAAGCCGGTATCATGCCCGGCGTGCCAGTCTTCACTGACCACTTCGGCCACGAAGCGGGCGCGTTCGCGGACATCGGGAATCGCCGTGCGGTAGATCCGGCCAAGATCGAACTCGACCAGCACGCGCCCGATGTCCCAGACCACTGCTTCGACGCCCACTGCTTCGACGCCCACTGCTTCAAACGCCATCGCCATCCCATAAACGACCAAACCCCCGCTTTTGGCGGGGGTCAGCGCCTTTGCCGGAGCAAGGCGACGGTTGTTTCCGATGCAGCCCCGCCGTCGCGGAACTGCATCGAAACTGGTGAATCAGCGCGTGCCGATCAGCCCTGACGCGCCTTGAAACGCTTCTGGGTCTTGTTGATCACATAGACGCGGCCGCGACGACGGATCACGCGGTTATCGCGGTGACGATCCTTGAGCGACTTCAGGCTGTTGCGAATCTTCATGTCAAATCCCTTTGCCCGAAGCTGACCGGGCTGAAAACTGAAGCGTGGCCGTTAAAGACGGCGGCTGGCCAAGTCAACCGTCCACGACCCGCCAGAGCAAAAGACTCTTGCCGCGCCTGTCAGCCCGCCTGGCGGATTTCGCCCAGCCGCCGCTCCCACGCCAGCGCATGGGCCACGATCGTGTCGAGATCGGCATGGCGCGGCACCCACGGCAGCGTGGCCTTGATCCGGGCATTGTCGGAAATGAGCGAATCGGGATCGCCCGCGCGCCGCCCTTCCAGCCTGCGCACGATCTTGCGGTTGGTCACGCGGTCCACCGCATCGAGCACGTCGAGCACGGAAAACCCGCGCCCGTAGCCGCAATTCATCGTCAGCGATTCGCCCGGCCGGTCGACCAGCGCCTGCAATGCCAGCACGTGGGCATCGGCAAGATCGGACACGTGGATGTAATCGCGCACCCCGGTGCCATCGGGCGTGGCAAAATCCGTGCCGAATACGCCAACCGATTCGCGTTTGCCCAGCGCGGCTTCGACCGCCACCTTGATAAGGTGCGTGGCCCCTGCGGTGGATTGCCCGGTGCGCGCCTGCGGATCGGCCCCGGCAACGTTGAAATAGCGCAGCGCGCAGTAATTGATCGGGTGGGCGCGCGCCACGTCGGCCAGCATCGCCTCGGTCATCAGCTTGGACATGCCATAAGGATTGATCGGGCGCTGCGGGCAATCTTCGGCGACCGGCGAGACATCGGGGATGCCATACGTGGCTGCGGTCGATGAAAAGATGAAGTGCGGCACGCCGCCCTGCACCGCAGCGGCGATCAGCGCGCGGCTGCGGGCGGTGTTGTTGTCATAATACTTCAGCGGATTTTCCACCGATTCGGGCACCACCACCGATCCGGCAAAGTGCATGATCGCCTGCACGCCCTGTTCGGCGATGATCCGCGCCACCAGCGCGCCATCGGCAATATCGCCCTGATAGAACGGCACGCCTTCGGGAACGGCAAAGCGAAACCCGGTTACCAGATTGTCGATCACGCAGACCGGCCAGCCCGCATCGCGCAGCGCCAGCACCGCATGGCTGCCGATATAGCCTGCGCCGCCGGTCACGAGTACGGATACCTTGGTCATCGCCACGTCACTCCATTCCATGTGCGCAGGCCCTTGCCGCCGGCGCGTTCATATCCGCGACAGCGCGGCAAGCTATAGCCTTTTGGCGCGGGGCGCCTTTTGCCGCAAACGGGATAAGACCAGATGAACGCCAGGCTGATTTCATGCGTCATGCTTTCGATCGCGCTTGGCGCACCGGCACTGGCCCAGCCGTTACCACCCGGCGGCCCCTTTGGGGCAGGAAACGGCTCCATCATGGATCAGCGCCTGCGCGACAGCGGCAGCCGCCGCGCGGCCGAACCGGCCCGGCGGGTTGAGGTGGAAGCGTTCCGCGCCAGCGACGCCGCCCCGCTGCTGGGCCAGGGGCCGATCACGGTTGCCGCCGCGCCCGGCGTGGAGGCGGAATGGAAGCTCCCGGTCTATGAAGCCGCCGTCGTCGATGAACTGGCAAAGCTGGGCTACCAGACGGCGGTGAGCGGGGCCGATGGCGGCCAGATCGCGCAGATCGGCATCAGCCACAGCACCGTTGTCCCCGAAGAAGCCCCGCGCAAGCCGGTTTCGGGCGCAATGGAAGTGGGCGTTTCGAACCGCGGCAACTACACCGCGATGGCGCTCAACGTCGATCTTTCCAAGCCGCGCAAGGCCATCGTCGCTACCCGGCTCGACGTGCGCATCCGCGACAAGGCCAGCGGGCGCGTGCTGTGGGAAGGCCACGCCACCGCACAATCGCGCGAGGACGACGACGGGTTGAACAATGGCGCCGTGGCGGCGCGGCTGGCATCCGCGCTGTTCGCCCGCTTTGCCGACGCCACCGAAGTGCCGCCCGCAGGCTGATGCACCGGCGCGCGGTGAAGCGTGCGCCGCCCTTGCCCCGGCCGGGCGCGTGCCCCACCTTGGGGAAAAGGAGGAATGCCATGATGCCGATGCGCCGGATGACTGCCGCCCTGTGCCTGCTGGCGCTCACCACCTGTCCCGCGCTTGTCAGCCCCGCGCTGGCCCGCCCCGCGCCGGTCGACGTCACGCGCTTCCACACCGCGCAGACCCTGCCCCGGCTGAACGGCGCGGCGGTCATCATCGAGCCTGTGCGCGGTGGCGGAGCAGCCGGCCTTGAAGCGCGGGTGTGGGAAGATGCCGTGGCCCGTCAGCTTGCCGCCGCCGGATTCGGCAGCGCCACGCCGGGCGCCGCCGATGCCGTGGCCGAAGTGCTGGTGGAGCGCGAGACATTGCGCCGCGAACGCACGCGCGGCCCGGTCAGCGTCGGCGTGGGCGGCGCGACCGGCAGCCATGGCGGCGGTGTAGGGCTTGGCGTTGGCTTCAACCTTGGCGGCGGGCCGAAGGACACGATCTTCACCCGCCTGTCGGTGCGCATCCGCGATCGCCGCACGGGCGAGGCGCTGTGGGAAGGCCGCGCCGAAACGCGCGACAAGGCCACCGCACGCGAAGCCGCGCCAGCGGTTGCCGCCCCGCGCCTTGCCGCCGCGCTGTTCGCGGGCTTTCCCGGCACGTCGGGTGAGACTATCACGGTCAAATGACCGACATCCGCATCAACGCCGCTTTCGATTCCGGCAACATCGAGGTTCTTTCGATCCGTGGCGCCAGCGCGCGCCTTGCCATCCGCAAGGACCGCGATTCGGACTTCTTCCAATGGTTCCATTTCCGTGTCGATGGCGCGGCGGGCCGCGAACTGGAACTGAAGATCACCGGGCTTGAGGCATCGGCCTATCCGCGCGGCTGGCCGGGCTATCGCGCCGCGGTATCGGAAGACCGCGAATACTGGGGTCGGGCCGACACCAGCTACGACGCCGCCGAGGAAGGTGGCACGCTGACCATCCGCCATGCGCCTGCCGCCGGAACGTGCTGGCTGGCCTATTTCGCGCCCTATTCGATGGAACGGCACCACGATCTGATCGCGGCCACCGCCGCGTGCGAAGGGGTAGAGTACCGCTGCCTTGGCACCAGCATCGAAGGCCAGCCGATCGATTGCCTGGAACTGGGCGAAGGGCCGAAGCAGGTGTGGCTCTATGCCCGCCAGCACCCCGGCGAATCGATGGCGGAATGGTGGATGGAAGGGGCGCTGGAAATGCTGACCGACCCGGCCGATGCCAACGCCCGGCGGCTGCGCCAGTTGTGCCGCTTCCACATCGTGCCCAACGCCAACCCCGACGGATCGTGCCGCGGCCACTTGCGCACCAACGCCGTGGGCGCGAACCTGAACCGCGAATGGCACGATCCCCGCCCCGATCGCGCGCCCGAAGTGCTGGCAATCCGCGATGCGATGGACGCCAGCGGCGTGGATCTTGCCATGGACGTGCACGGCGACGAGGCGATTCCCCATGTCTTCATCGCCGGGTTCGAAGGCATCCCCGGATGGACCGATGCGCTGGGCGAAGGCTATGCCCGTTACCGCAGCATTCTGGAACGGCGCACGCCCGATTTCCAGACCCGGCGCGGTTACCCGGCAGCCCCCGCAGGCCGTGCCAACCTGACGATGTCCACCAACCAGGTGGCGCAGCGTTTCGGCTGCGTGGCGATGACGCTGGAAATGCCCTTCAAGGACAACGACGACCTGCCCTGCACGCAACAGGGGTGGAGCCCGGAACGCTCGCGCCTGCTGGCGCGCGATTGCCTGGCCGCACTGCGCGAATGGCTGGAAGGCTGACCGCTTTTACCCGGCGTTAACGGATCGGGGCGCATGGCGGGAGCATGGCCCGCGCTATCGCCCTGATCCAGCTTTCGTCCCCCGCGCTTGTGCTGCACGAACTTGCGCGCAAGACCATCGTGCTGGGCTGCGCCTCGGCGCTGATCCTGGCCGGGCGCACGCTTCCTTTCTGACGGAACGCAGGTTCCGGGACCGCCCGCCGACGGCCCGCCGCCGTGCGCGTCCGTTCAGAGGATTTCCAGCACCTTCTCCTTGGGCCGGCACAGCCGCGCGCCCTTTTCCGTTTCGACCAGCGGCCGTTCGATCAGCCTGGGTTCGGCCACCATCGCCGCCAGCACGGTCGCGTCATCGGCCTGCGGCAGCCCGCGCTCTTCCGCATCGGTACCCTTGATGCGCAGCCCCTGCTGCGGGGTGATCCCGGCATCGCGGTAAAGCTGGGCGAGCTTTTCGGCGCTTGGCGGGGTCTTGAGGTATTCGACCACCGTCACCTCGTGCCCGGCATCCTGCAGGATCGCCAGCGTGTTGCGCGATGTCCCGCATCCGGGGTTATGCCAGATCGTTGCCTTCATGGTCGTGCTCCCACCGTGGTCTTGCGTGCCTCATAATCCAATTGCCGCCAGCCGCAACCGGGGCCGCCGCGCCGCGCATTGATCCAGATCAATGTTATTGCGAAATATTCTCAAAAAATCTCTTGCAAGTGCGATTGAGTCGCAATACTCGCCCTCTTGCGAATGATTATCGACAACAAGGGAATTGCCGTGAACCGCTTCAGCCACCTCCTCCTCGCCGGAACCATGCTCGCCCCGACGGCTGCATTCGCGGACGAGGCCGTGCCCGCCGATGCGGCTTTCGATGCCGGAGCGACCGGCACCGTCATCGTGGTGACCGGCACCGCCGACGGGTATCGCCCGGTCGATGCCAATGCGGTGAAGACGCCAACCCCGCTGGTCGATGTGCCGCAGACCATCACCGTGCTGACGCGCGACCAGCTTGACGATCAGGCAGTGACCCAGCTTGGCGATGCGCTGCGCTATGTGCCCGGCGTGGTGCTGGGCCAGGGCGAAGGCCACCGCGACCAGATCACCCTGCGCGGCCAGAACACCACCGCCGACTTCTATCTCGACGGGCTGCGCGACGATACGCAGTACTACCGTTCGCTGTACAACATCGAACGCGTCGAAGTGCTCAAGGGCGCCAATGCGCTGCTGTTCGGGCGTGGCGGCGGCGGCGGGGTCATCAACCGGGTCAGCAAGACCCCGGACCTTGATCGGGTAAAGGGCCAGCTCAACGCCAATATCGACAGCTTCGGCGCCTTTGCACTGGCGGCAGACATCAACCAGCCGCTGGCCGAAACGGTCGGCGCGCGGCTCAACGCGACATACGAAGAGTTCGCCAACCACCGCCAGGATTTCGACGGCCGCTTCATCGGCGTGAACCCCACCGTTGCGTTCCAGCCCGGCGATGCCACGCGGATCGAACTGTCGTACAACTACGATGACGATCGCCGCACCACCGATCGCGGCGTTCCTTCGCTTTCGGGCAAGCCGCTGACCGGGTTTGACGATACGTTCTTCGGGCGCAAGGACGTGAACGTGGCCACCGTCGTCGCGCATATCGCGCAGGCACGCATCGACCACGATCTGGCCGAAAACCTCAGCTTCAACGTGCTGGGCCAGTACAGCCACACCGACAAGTATTATGGCAACGTCTTTGCCGGCAGCGCGGTCGATCCGGTCACGCGCACCCTCACCCTGTCGGGCTACAACAGCGCCAACGTGCGCGAAAGCTGGGTCGGGCAGACCAACCTTGTCTGGCAGGGCAGCACCGGCGCAATCGGGCACACGCTGCTGGCCGGTCTGGAAGTGTCGCGCCAGGATACCACCAGCCTGCGCGCCGATCCGGTCTTTGCCGGTTCTCCCGACGTCGCGCTGGCGCGGCGCATGACCATCCCCGCCGTGACGTTTGCCGCGCCTTCCCGCTCGGCCCTGAGCAAGGTCGATACCTGGTCGGCCTATGTGCAGGATCAGGTGGAACTGGCCTCGTTCCTCCAGGTTGTCGCAGGCGTGCGCTATGACGAGTTTCGCATCGCCGCAACCGATCGCATCAAGGGCACCGGCGCGCAGCGCACCGACCGCAAGTGGTCGCCGCGCTTCGGCCTGCTGCTCAAGCCGCGGCCGGAAATGTCGTTCTATGCCAGCTTCACCCGCAGCTTCCTGCCGCAATCGGGCGACCAGTTCGGCGCGCTGGATGCAACGCAGGCAACGCTGGCCCCCGAACGGTTCGAAAATCTGGAAGCGGGCGTGAAGTGGGACATCAACCCCAGCCTCGCCTTCACTGCCGCCGTCTACCAGCTCGACCGCGAAAACTCGCGCTTCAACAACCCGGTCACCGGCCTGCCCGAACTTTCCGGCAAGACCCGCGCCAAGGGGATCGAGCTGCAACTGGCCGGGCGCGTACTGCCGCAATTGCAGACCAGCATCGGCTATACCCTGCAGGATGGCGAAGTGCGCTCGCAGACCACCGCCGCCCCGGCCGGGCGCAAGCTGGCGCAACTGCCGCGCCACCAGTTTGCCGCCTGGACCCGCTATGACGTGACCGGCAAGGTCGGCCTTGGACTGGGCGTCACGCACCAGTCGAAGAGCTTTTCAACGATCAGCAACACCGTGACCCTGCCCGCGTTCACGCGTGTCGATGCAGCGGTGTTCCTTGACGTGACGGAGCGTTTCTCGGTCCAGTTCAATGTCGAAAACCTGTTCGATACCAACTACTTCCCATCGGCACACACCGACAACAACATCTCCACCGGTGAACCGCTGAACGCGCGCGTTTCGGTCAAGGCGAAGTTCTGACGTCGCACGCACCCCCCGACGCCCTCTCCCTTCCTCTCCCTCCTCAGGGGAGGGGGCGTCACCCCGGCCGGGCGGTCTGTACCCCCAGCCGGGCCGCTTTCAGGCCGCGCCCGGCGCGACGATCGACGGTGGCGGCGCGGCGCTGATCGTTTCCTCGCCGCGCATCACCCGTGCCGCGCGCTGGATCGCGCGGACAAGGCGCGGATAGACCCCGCACCGGCAGATATTGGTGATCGCGCGGGCGATATCCTCATCCGCCGGGCTGGCATTGGTGGCCAGCAGGGCGGCGGCGGCCATGACGATTCCCGGTGTGCAGAACCCGCACTGGATCGCCTGTTCGGCCACCATCGCCTGTTGCACCGGGTGCGAACGGTCGGCGGACAGGCCTTCGATCGTGGTCACGCTGCGGCCTTCGGCCTCGCCCAGCAGCAGGGTGCAGCTTGGCATGGCCTGCCCATCGACGATCACCGTGCAGGCCCCGCATTCCCCCGTGCCGCAGCCGTATTTCGTCCCGGTAAGGTTTGCCGCATCGCGCAAGGCCCATAGCAGCGGGGTATCGTCATCGAGACGGTACTGGACGGGCTGGTTGTTGACGGTGAGACGGGCCATGGCGGCCTCTTAGAAGCGAATTGGCGGCGAAACTCAATCCCGCCAACTGCGATCTATCCGGTCGATCCGCCGCGTCCATGCGGCAAAGTCCGCTTCGCCCGCCTGGCCGCCCGCGCTGACCTGGCGCAGATCGCGCTGGTGCACGGCCACCACGTCATCGGGCACGCGGATCACCGGGCGGCCCATGGAAAGCGTGGCCATCTGGATTTCGCAGGCGCGTTGCAGGCTCCATTGCATCACGAACATCTGTTGCAGCGTCGGCGCGAGCACGACCGGGCCGTGGTTGCGCAGCATCAGGATGCGCTTGTCGCCCAGATTCTCCAGCAGCCGCACCCCCTCCTCGGCACGCACCGTCACGCCTTCGAAATCGTGATAGGCAAGCTGCCCGGCAAAGTTGCAGGCATAGAAATTGATCGGCAGCAGCCCTTCCTCAAGGCTGCACACCGCCATCGTGGCGGTGGTATGGACGTGCGCGATCGCGTGCGCCCACGGCAGGTGCCGGTGAAACCACGCATGCTGGGTAAAGCCTGCCTGGTTTACCGGATAGGGGCTGTCGTCCAGCGTATTGCCGTCAATGTCGATCTTCACGAGGTTGGAGGCGGTAACCTCGCCATAGAGCAGCCCGAACGGATTGATCAGGAACGCGCCGTCCTGATCGGGCACTTTCAGCGAGATGTGGTTGTAGATCGATTCCGACCAGCCAAGGTGATCGTAGATGCGGTAGCACGCGGCCAGATCCTGCCGCGCCTGCCATTCCGCCTCGCTGCATTCCACGTTGGGCCTGATCAGGGTGGCCATGGCGCTCTCCGGTCCTGTTGTGCCGCGCCGCCACCCGCAGCGACGCCGGCTTATCATTACCGGCAGCTTTTACGCGATGGCTGGCGGCCCGGCAACGCCGGTCATGCACCGCCAGCCCGCACCGCTTACTTCACCGCAGCGGCATAGCGGTCGGACACGGCCTTCCAGTTGACCACCTGCCACCATCCGTCGAGGTAATCACCGCGGCGGTTCTGGTACTTGAGGTAATAGGCGTGTTCCCACACATCGTTGCCGATGATCGGCGTGCCGCGCACCTCGGCCACGTCCATCAGCGGGTTGTCCTGATTGGGTGTGGAGGTGATCGCCAGCTTGCCGTCCGCATCGACGATCAGCCACACCCAGCCCGAACCGAAGCGGCCCGTGCCGGCCTTGCGGAACTCCGCCTTGAACGCATCGAGCGATCCGAACGTGGCGTTGATCGCAGCCAGCAGCCGGGGCGAGGGGTCGCCGCTTTGCGCAACCGGGGCCATCGTCTGCCAGAAGAACGTGTGATTCCAGTGGCCGCCTGCGTTGTTGCGCACGGTTGTCGAACGCGTACCGGCACTGGCCACCAGTTGTTCGAGCGACAGGCCCTGGAGCGCCGGATCGGCGGCGACCGCGGCGTTGAGCGCGTTGACATAGCCCTGGTGGTGCTTGTCGTGGTGGGTCGCCATCGTCAGCGCGTCGATCGCCGGTTCCAGCGCGTCGTTGGCGTAGGGCAGCGGCGCAAGCGTGAAGGCCGGGGCTGCGGGCTGGGAAGCAGCAGGTTGGGTCTGGGCGGCGGGCGCGGGAGCGGATTGGGCCAGGGCGGGCGAAGCAAGCGCGGCGGCAAGCGCGGCGAAAGTCAGGGCGCGGGATTTCATCGGTTGTGTTCCTCGTACGGGTATGGCTGGCATAGGGGCCGGGGCGCCGGAACGGGCGTTGCCCCTGCCCTACCGTCCCAACGCGCGATCAGCCACCATGGCCCCCGGCCAGCGCGGCGATGCGCCCCGCCAACGCGACGAACGCGCCGCAAGCCCCGGTTATTTCTGGCACTTCGCGCAGAAGAAGGTGGAACGCCCGCCCTGCACCACGCGCGCCACCGTGCCGCCACAGGCGCAGGGCTGCCCCTCCCGCCCGTAAACACGCCAGTCCTTGGCGAAATAGCCCAGTTCGCCATCGGGCCGGGCATAATCGCGCAACGTCGATCCGCCCACCGCAATCGATTCCTCCAGCACGGCACGGATCAGCGGCACCAGCCGGTCCAGCGCCTTGCGCGCAACCTTGCCCGCCGCGCGCTGCGGGTGGATGCCCGCGCGGTTCAGCGCCTCGCACACATAGATGTTGCCCAGCCCGGCCACCACGCGCTGGTCCAGCAGCATCAGCTTGATCGCCGCGATGCGCCCCTTGAAGGCCGTGGCCAGATGCGCGCCCGTCAGCCCTTCGCCCAGCGGTTCCGGTCCCAGTGCGGCAAACGGCCCCCACGTATCGAGCGTGGCGGTATCGACCAGATCGACCGACCCGAACCGCCGCGCATCGTTGAGCGCGAGCACCCGCCCCGCGCGCCCCGCACCGGCAGCGGTTTCCAGCACCAGATGATCGTGCTTGCCGATTGCGTCGGGGTCGATTCGCCAGCGCCCGGACATGCCGAGGTGGAATACCAGCGTCCGGTCACGGTCAGTGTGGATCAGCCCGTACTTGGCCCGCCGCGCCATGCCGGTGACCCGCGCGCCGGTCAGCGCCTGCGCCAGATCCACCGGAAAAGGCCGCCGCAGGTCCGCGCGGTTCACCGCGACGCGGGCGATGACCTGCCCTTCAAGGACAGTTGCAAGGCCGCGCACGGTCGTTTCAACTTCGGGGAGTTCGGGCATCAAATGCGCCCTGCATCTAGACCAGCCTGTTTCAAACGCGGCGCAATCTTACGCATCTTTACAAACTCTGTCCCCCACGCTGGCTTCAACCCTACACCTTCGCAAAACTCGCGCCCGGAAACACCCTCCAAACGGTCCATGTACTTGATGCACTGGAGATGGAGTTCTGCGACATAGCTGTTACGCGGAGCATCATTGATTGCGCGGCTGATTGCATTGAAGATTTCAGTGACCGTCATGCCAAATCCTTTCGTCGCCAATAAAGCACCCCTACCAGCTTTTTGCATAAAGCAATATTATTTATGCAAACCATATGTGCGCTGTTTGCCATTTGCGAGGATGGGGGCAGTTCGATACAGGCGCACTCATGACGACTCCCGAAACCGCATCGTTTGGCTACGAGGAAATCCCCGCCGCGGAAAAGCAGGCCCGCGTCGGCGCCGTGTTTTCCAGCGTCGCGCGCAAGTATGACGTGATGAACGATGCCATGTCGGTGGGCATGCACCGGCTGTGGAAGGACAAGTTCGTGCGCCGGGTGCGCCCGCGCAGCGGCGAGGCGATCCTCGACATGGCCGGCGGCACCGGCGACATCGCCTTTCGCATGGCCCCGTCGGGCGCGCACATCACCGTGGCCGACATCAACCAGGACATGCTCGACGTCGGGATCGAGCGGGCGCACAAGCGCGGCCTCGAAGGGCTGGAATGGTCCTGCCAGAACGCCGAGGCCTTGTCGTTCGCGGACCGCAGCTTCGATGCCTATACGATCGCCTTCGGCATCCGCAACGTCACCCGTATCGACGCCGCGCTGGCCGAAGCGCACCGCGTGCTCAAGTTCGGCGGGCGGTTCTTCTGTCTTGAGTTTTCGACGACGCAATGGCCGGGCTTTTCCGAAATCTACGATCTCTATTCGCACAAGCTGGTGCCGCGCATCGGCCAGATGATCGCGGGCGACGAGGAATCGTACCGCTACCTGATCGAATCGATCCGCCGGTTCCCGCCGATGCCCCGGTTCGAAGCGATGATCCGCGATGCCGGATTCACCCGCACCAGGGCAGAGCCGATCCTTGGCGGACTGGTGGCGATCCATTCGGGCTGGAAAGTGTGACAACGCTTTGCGCGCCACATGAAGTCTCCGTTCCCCCATCCCCCCTGCGCGGGGACGGAGGAAACAAAGCCGCTTCGCAAGCTGGCGGCGGCATGGCATGACCCTGCCCGCGACCCATATCCGCCGCCTGCTGTCGTGGGGCCGCACGCTGGCCCGCCATGGCGCGCTGCGCGGGATCGAACGCGATCCCAACACGCCGCCGCCAGTCCGCCGCCTGTGCAAGCTGGCCCGGCTGGGCACGATCCAGCCCAAAGAACCGGACTATGCCGGGGCCTTTCGCGCCATTGGTCCCGCCGCGATCAAACTGGGCCAGACGCTGGCGACGCGCCCCGATCTGGTCGGGGAAACCGCGGCCTACAACCTGCTCAGCCTGCAGGACCGCCTACCGCCGGTCGATTTCGCGCTGATCCGGGCAGAGATCGAACGCACGTTCGGGCGCAGTCTGGAAACGCTGTTTTCCCACTTCGATCCGGTGCCGATCGGGGCAGCGTCCATCGCCCAGGTGCACAGCGCCGTGACGACAGAAGGCCGCAAGGTCGCGGTCAAGGTGCTGCGCCCCGGCGTGCGTGAAAAGTTCGCGCGCGACATCGAAACCTATGAATGGGCCGCCGCCCACCTCGAAGCGTTTGGCGGCGAAGCGCAACGGCTGCGCCCGCGCATGGTAATCAACAACCTCAAACGCTGGACCGTGCGCGAGCTCGACCTGCGGCGCGAAGCGGCGTCGGCATCGGAACTGGCCGATACCATGCGCGCCCACCCCGGCTATCGCATCCCGGCGATCGACTGGGACCGGACCAACGGCCGGGTAATGACGCTCGACTGGATCGACGGCATCAAGATCAGCGACAATGCTGCGCTGGATGCGGCGGGCCACGACCGCAAGGCGCTGGCGCAACGGCTGGTCCTGGCTTTCCTGACGCAGGCGATCAGCGGCGGCTTTTTCCATGCCGACATGCACCAAGGCAACCTCTTCGTCGAAGCCGACGGCACCATCGCGGCAATCGACTTCGGCATCATGGGGCGGATCGACCGGCGCGCGCGGCAGTGGCTGGCCGAAATCCTCTATGGCCTGACCACCGGCAATTACCGCCGCGTGGCGGAAATCCACTTCGAGGCGCAATACGTGCCGAGCTACCATTCGGTCGACGAGTTCGCCACCGCCCTGCGCGCGGTGGGTGAACCGATGCGCGGCAAGCCGGTATCGGAACTGTCGGTCGGCCAGATGCTCGACGGCCTGTTTGCCATCACCCGCGATTTCGACATGCAGACCCAGCCGCACCTGCTGCTGCTGCAAAAGACCATGGTCATGGTCGAAGGCATCGCCACCCAGCTCGACCCCACGATCAACATGTGGGAAACCGCCGAACCCTTCGTGCGCGCCTGGGTACGCGACGAGCTTGGCCCCGAAGCCGCGATTTCCGACCGCCTGCGCGACGATGCGCAGACGCTGCTGCGCCTGCCCGAACTGATCCGCCGCATCGAGGACCGCTTCCCGCCCAAGGGTGGCGCACCCGAAGCGCCGCCGCTGGCCGACATCGCGCTGATCGTCGGCCGCCGCGAAGGCGCGCGCCGCTGGCCGGGGCAACTGGCAACCTTCATCGCAGGTGGCGGGGCGGTTCTTGCCGCCCACGCGCTTGGCTGGCTGGGCTGAAAGACCCCACGCCCCCTTGTCCGCCCCCGATCTTTCGCACCTGCGCCTGCCCAAGCGCCATTTCCACGCGCTCGACCTGTCGCGCCTGCTGGCGGCGATCATGGTGCTGTTCTGGCATTACCAGCACATCTTCGTGCCCCCGGTTACCTACCATGTCGATGTGAACCGCGCGATCCAGCCGTGGTATGGCACGCTGCACTGGTTCTATGACCATGGCCATACGGCGGTGCAGTATTTCTGGGCGGTATCGGGCTTTGTCTTTGCCCATGTCTATCTGGCGGATCGCGCCGCGCGCGGGCGGTTCTGGCTGGCGCGGTTCGCGCGATTGTGGCCGCTGCACCTGCTGACGCTGGGGCTGATGGCGCTGTTGCAGGCCGCCTATTTCGCCCGCACCGGCACCGCGTTCATCTACCACACCAACGATCTCAAGCACTTCATGCTTTCGATCCCGTTGATGCAGTACTGGGGATGGCAGGAAAACCAATCGTTCAACGGCCCGTCGTGGTCGCTTTCGACCGAGATTCTGGCCTATCTGGTGTTCTGGCTGACCCTGCCTGCGCTGCGCCGCGCGCCGCTGGTGCTGGCCTTCGTGCTGGGCGCCGTGGTGACGGGCGTCATGCTGGCCGGCGGGCCGAACAAGGACGTGCTGAGCTGCATCGGCTATTTCTTCCTTGGCACCGCCGCCTATGCCGCCACGCTCAAGGGCTGGCTGCGCCCGGCCAACCTGGTCACGCTGGGGGTGGCGCTGGTGGTCGGCGCCTTTGCGCTCAAGGCGCGTTATCCCGCAGGCGATGCGGCAACCGTCGCGGGCACGTTCGGCGTGCTGTTCCTGGTGCTGACCGCAGACCTGATGGACGGCAAGGGCCTGCTGCGCTTTGGCCAACGGCTGGGCGATGCCTCCTATGGCATCTACCTGTGGCATATCCCGCTCCAGCTATCGCTGGTGCTGGTGATCGACACGACCGGGAACAGCCGCGATCTGGCCCGCCAGCCATGGTTCATGCTGTTCTATGTGGGCCTGGCCATCGCCGCAGGGTTCATCAGCCATGCCCGGTTCGAACGCCCGGCCCAGCGCGCGGTCTTTGCCCTTGCGGGGCGGTGGAAAGCGCGCGCGCCAGCCTGAAAGCCGCACCGGTCACCCGGCCTCGCGCAGCCAGCCGGTGATCGCATAGCGCGTTGCGCCTGCTGCCCGCGTCACTTCCGAAACGCTGTGAAGCTGTGGCACGCGGAACAGGTTCAGCGTGTTGAACGCCGGGGCATACCCTTCCAGCCGGGGGCCGTGAAACAGCAGCAAGCCGCCCCATTCGGTACGCCAGACCGGGGAAAGCCCCAGCACATAAGCGGCATGGCGGCGTTTGCCCGCCACGCCATCGTCGTGCACGGTCAGGAAATCGCCGGGCCCATAGGCGGTGGCTTGCGCATCGGCAAAGGCAATGGCCAGGTTTCCGGTAATGCGCCGCAGCGCGTCCCTTGCAGAGCCACCGGACATCCACTGCGCAAAGGCGGCCAGCGGATCGGGACTGCTGGCGCGTTCGGCGGTGTCATCGGGTACGCGGATCGCTTCGTAGCGGTACTGAAAACCATCGCGCGCCTGCGCATAGACTTCGGTATCGACAAAATCGCGTTCGGCCTGGCTCATCGCGGCGCGGGTTTCGCGCGGGATGTCGTAAACCGTGTCGCGGACGTTGAGCACCTGCACCCAGTCCATCCGTTCGTGCAGCATTGCGTGCAGCGCACGCGCGGCGCGGTCTTCAAGGAAGCCGGGAACCTGCACGCGCCCATCGCGCGCAAAATCGCGCGCCAGCCGGTCAGGATCGAGTTGGGGGTTGAGGGCGAATGCCGCAGCAACGATCGTCATGGCGGCGGCGACATTAATCACAGCGCCGCTGCCCGATCAATCCTGCTTTTGCCTCCGCCCGGAACGGGCGAAAGCGAACCGATCAGGCCGCGATTTCATCCAGGCGGTGGTGCGGCAAAAGCCGCCATGCCGCCAGCATGAGCGCAACATGGCCCGCCTCTACCGTCATCGGCAGCGCCCAGCCCGGATAGGCTCCGGCAATACCGAAGTTGATCGCCCGCCCGATGAACGCCGTGCCGAACAGCAAGGCGGGCACCAGCAGCAGATCGGCGTTGCGCCGCCATGCGCCCCACATCATGCAGAACGCGGCCACGCCGAAGAACGCGGTGAAATCGGCGCGAATCGTCGAAACACCGCCCGGCCCGGTCGGTGCAATGCCAAAACCGGTAGCGGCCTGTACCGGCCCGGTCAGAAAGCCGATGGCCAGGAACAGGTCGAACAACCCGGCCAGAAACACCAGCGCGGTCAGGATCAGTCGCATGGGCAAGTCCTTCCATTGCACGAACGCCCTCACCCTGCCCCAACCGGCCCCGCCACGCAAAAGGATTGCGCGCAAGGCAGCGGCATTGCACAAGCGCGGGCATGAAGGCAAAGCGCATTCTCCTGATCGTCGGCGGCGGCATCGCGGCCTACAAGGCCTGCGAACTGGTGCGGCTGCTCCGCAAGGAAGGGGCCGATGTCACCTGCGTCCTGACCGAAGGCGGCGCCCACTTCGTCACCGCGATGACGCTGGCCGCGCTTAGCGAAAATCCCGTTCACACAACGCTGTGGGATCTCAAGAACGAAGTCGAGATGGGCCACATCCAGCTTTCGCGGCAGGCCGATCTGGTAGTGGTGTGCCCGGCCACCGCCGATCTGATGGCGCGCATGGCGGCCGGGATTGCCGACGATCTGGCCACAACCCTGCTGCTTGCCACCGACAAGCCGGTGCTGGCCGTGCCCGCGATGAACGTGCGCATGTGGCAGCATGGCGCCACGGCACGCAATGTCGCCACGCTGCGCGGCGATGGCGTGGCGGTGATGGAGCCGGACCACGGCGCTATGGCTTGTGGCGAACATGGCCCCGGCCGCCTTCCCGAACCGGCAGACATCTGCGCCGAAATCGCCCGCCAGCTTGGCACCGCCGCGCCCGGACCGCTTGCGGGCAGGCATATGCTCGTCACCGCCGGTCCCACGCACGAACCGATCGACCCGGTACGCTACATCGCCAACCGCTCCAGCGGGAAGCAGGGCTTTGCCATCGCCGCCGCCGCCGCGCAGGCCGGGGCGCGAGTCACGCTCGTCGCCGGGCCGGTCGCCTTGCCGACCCCGCCGGGGGTTCACCGCATCGATGTCCAGACCGCGCGGGAAATGGCCGCCGCCGTCGAAGCCGCGCTGCCCGCCGATGTCGCGGTGATGGTCGCCGCGGTCGCCGACTGGCGCACCGCGGATGCCGCCGCGCGCAAGATCAAGAAGGACGGATCGGGGCAGGTGCCGCCGCTCGCTCTGGTCGAAAACCCGGACATCCTGGCAGGCCTGTGCGCATCATCCCGGCGGCCACGGCTGGTCGTCGGTTTCGCGGCGGAAACCAACGACGTGCTCGACCATGCGCGGGCCAAGCTGGCGCGCAAGGGCGCGGACTGGATCGTGGCCAACGACGTGGCGCGGCACCGGATGGGCGGCGAAATCAACGGCCTGCACATCGTCAGCGCCGCCGGGGTCGAAACCCTGCCCGAAATGCCCAAGGATGCGGCCGCCGCCGCGCTGGTTCAAAGGATCGCCGATGCACTCTCCTGATGTCCCGGTCATGGTCAGGCGCCTGCCCCATGGCGATGGCCTGCCTCTGCCCGCCTACGCCACCGAAGGCGCGGCGGGGATGGACGTGGTTGCGGCGGAAGACGTGACGCTTGCCCCCGGCGCGCGCCACGCGGTGGCGACCGGGCTGGCCGTGGCAATCCCGCACGGCTTCGAAATCCAGGTCCGGCCGCGCTCCGGCCTCGCGCTCAAGCACGGAGTCACGGTCCCCAACACGCCCGGCACGATCGACAGCGATTATCGCGGCGAACTGAAAGTCATCATGATCAACCACGGAACCGAACCGTTTGCGATCCGGCGGGGGGACCGCGTGGCGCAACTGGTGATCGCCCCGGTGACGCGCGCAAGCTGGCTGGAGGTGGACGAACTCGACAGCACCGCGCGCGGCGAAGGCGGGTTCGGGTCCACCGGCGGTCTGGCCGCGCTAAAGGGTTGAAAAAAGAGCCTCGCATCGCTGCAAAGCCCTTTCAGGTACGTTTAGGTGCGTTTCAGGTCAGTTGACCTTTTTCACGGTTTTCTTTTCCGGGGCGATGGAAATGCGCAGCGTTTCGCCGTTGTGGCCGGGGAAATCGGTGAACATCGCTTCGACCAGATTGGGCACCAGATAGGACAGCCGGTTCGATTGCGACGCCGCTTCGGCCTTGCCTTCGAACAGGCGCTGGCCATCGACGCGGCGGTCGATCTTGAGGTCGATTCCGCTGGTGTACACGGTCACCACATCGACCCCGCCGCCAAAGCCGCCGCCCCAGCCGGGCCCGTAGAAGAACGGATCGTACCAGCCATAGCCCCAGCCGCGCGGACCATAGAAACCGGCGCGGCCCCAGCCGCCGCCCCAGCCTCCCCAACCGCCCCAGCCACCCCAGTAGGGATCGGCAAAGCCGGTCTGGCGAATGCGGTCACGGCCCTGATCGACGCCGAAATCGAAGCGCACCAGAAGGTCCGCCGCTTCCGGTCCGGCGGCGGGCACATAGCCCAGCTTGCGCATCTGCGCGCTGACCAGCGAGGCGTACTGGGCAAACTCCAGCCCGCCGGCATCCTTGGGATCATCGGCGACAACGGCAAAGCTCTGTCCGGCCGGCGCAGGCAGTTGCGCCTGAAACCGCTGGACATCGGCCTTGAACGGCGTTGCACAGCCGCCGAGCGCCACCAGCAGCAGAGGAACAGCGGCCATGCCGACCAGGCGGCGGCGCTTTTCCTGCGAGAACATACTCATGTGTTGCGACTCCTTTGTGCGCCCCGCCGCATTCGTACCGGACGCAGATCAGCTTAGCATGCCGCCTTTTTGGACGGGAGGGGCTGAATGCATGTTGAATGGTTGCGCCATCAACGCTTTCAGCCCGGCCATGTTGCGCAACAAATCAGCCAGTTATCCGCGCACCAGCCCCAGCGCGGCATACGTCGCGTCCAAAGTCGGGGCAGCCAGCGCGCGCGCCTTTTCCGCGCCCTTGGCAAGGATCGCGTCGAGCGCGCCGCGGTCTTCGCGCAGCGTGCGGTAGCGCGCCGCCATGGGCGAGAGCGTTTCCACCAGCAGTTCACCCAGCGCAGGCTTGAACTGGCCGAAGCCCTGCCCGGCAAACTGTTCCAGCACGGCAGCAGGCGTGGTGCCCGCCATCGCCGCATAGATGCCGACAAGGTTGGTGGCTTCGGCGCGGCCCGCCAGTTCCTCGACCGTGGCAGGCAGCGGTTCAGGATCGGTCCGCGCCTTCTTCACCTTCTGCATGATCGCATCGGCATCGTCGGTCAGGTTGATCCGGCTCATGTCCGAAGGGTCGGACTTGCTCATCTTCGCGCTGCCATCGCGCAACGACATGATCCGCGCCGCTTCGGGCGGGATGATCGGATCGGGCAGGGTGAACAGCGGCGCATCTTCGGGGCAGAAATCGTTGTTGAACTTCTGCGCGATGTCGCGGGCCAGTTCGAGGTGCTGCTTCTGGTCTTCGCCCACCGGCACATGCGTGGCCTGATAGAGCAGCACGTCGGCGGCCTGCAGCACCGGGTAGGTGAACAGCGCGACAGAGGCCCCTTCGCGGTTCTTGCCCGCCTTGTCCTTCCACTGCGTCATCCGGTTCAGCCAGCCCATCCGCGCCGTGCCGTTGAGCAGCCATTGCAATTCGGCATGCGCGGGCACCTGCGCCTGGTTGAACAGGATCGCCTTGTCCGGGTCGATCCCGCACGAAACCAGCGCAGCCACCATTTCGCGCGTGCTGGCGCCCAGATCGGCGGGGGTGTGCGGCATCGAAATGGCGTGCAGATCGGCCAGGAAATAGAGGCACTGCCCGCCTTGCGCGGAATATTCATCCTGCATCCGCACCCAGTTGCGGATCGCCCCCAGATAGTTGCCAAGGTGGAGATTGCCGGTAGGCTGGATGCCGGAAACGATACGCATGCAAATGGCCTTCAATTGGCGCGGCGACGCCGCAGCAGCAGTTTCAGATCGTCCTTCGAGAATGCCCCCGCAAGAACTGCGGCCAGCCCATAGACGACCACCCCGGACGTGACCAGTGCGGCCATCGCGGCAAGGCGGACCAGCCAGCCGCCATAGACATAGGGCATGACCAGCCCCTGCCCGGTCCACAGCACCGCGCCCATGGCCAGCGCCGCCAGCGCCAGCCGCCAGACCCGCCGCTTGAGCCGCGCATCGGCAACGAAGTGGCCGCGCTTGCCCAGCGTGCGGTAGAGCATCCAGACATTGACCGTGGAGGCGATGGCAGTGGCCAGTGGCGGCCCCATGTGGCGCAGCGGCACGATCAGCAGGAGATTGCCGATCAGGTTGATGCCCATAGACATCGTCGCATAGCGCACCGGCGTCGCCGTATCCTGGCGCGCATAGTAGCCCGGCGTCAGCACCTTCACCAGAATGTAGCTGGGCAGGCCGATGGAAAACGCGGCAAGCGCCTGCGCGGTATAGTGAGTATCGGTCGCGTCGAACTTGCCATAGCCGAACAGCGCCGCCGCAATCGGTTCTCCGCACAGCACCAGCGCCATGGTTGCGGGCAGCGTCAGCAGCAGCGCCAGTTCCATGCCCCGGTTCTGCGTTTCCATCGCCGCAGCATCTTCGCCCGCGCCAAGCTGGCGTGAAATCGTCGGCAGCAGCACCGTGCCAAGGCCGATCCCGATCAGCCCCAGCGGCAACTGGTTCAGCCGGTCCGCCATGTAGATGTAGGTCACGCTGCCGTGGTCGAGCAGCGATGCGGCCAGCGCGGTGGAGATCACCAGATTGATCTGCACCGCGCCCGCGCCCGCCGCAGCCGGCCAGATCAGCTTGAGCAGGCGCTTGACCTCTGGCGAAAGGCGCGGCCTGCGCAACCGCAAGCGGACCCCGTTGCTCCGGCATGCCCAGCCCAGCCACAGCAGTTGCAGCGCACCCGAAACCGAAACACCGATTGCCTGGTTGCGTGCGGTAACCAGCGGGTCATCGGCATGAAAGCCCAGCAGCGCGACGATCAGCGTCAGGTTGAGCAGGATCGGCGCGGCGGCGTTGACCCAGAACTTGCCCAGCGAGTTGAGGATTCCGCCCAGCAGCGACACCAGACTGATGAGCATCAGGTAGGGAATGGTCAGGCGCGAAAGGTACACCGCATAGGCGAACTGATCCGGCCCGACTCCGTTGAACCGTCCCGACAGCACAAGCGTGACGGGCCAGGCGAACACTTCGAGCACCACGGTCATCACCAGCAGGACCGGCAGGAGCACCGCCAGCGCCGCTTCGGCAAAATCCAGCCCGCTGCGCAGCCCCTGCCCTTCGGGATCGGCCACCTTCTGGTTGAACATCGGGATGAACGCCGATGCGAACGCACCTTCGGCAAACAGCGCGCGGAACATGTTGGGCAGGCGAAACGCCACCAGAAAGGCATCGGACGCAAAACTTGCCCCGATGAACCGTGCGAACAGACTGTCGCGGACAAGGCCCAGCACCCGGCTTAGCAGGGTCAGCCCGCCGATGGTGCCGGTGGCCTTAAGCAGGTTCATGCGCGATCCTGCCCATGGTTCCGGTGCCCGTCACGCCGTGCCCATCGCGCGCGCTTGCGGCCACCAGACCCGTGCGCCTCAGGCCTGGCCGGCCGGGGTCGCTTCGGCGGTGGCCTGCGCCTGTGCCAGTTGCTGCATGTACAGACCGTTGAAATCGATGGGTTCCAGCAGCAGCGGCGGATAGCCGGCATCGCGCACCGCATCGGAAATGATCCGGCGGGCAAACGGGAAGAGGATGCGCGGGCCTTCGGCAAACAGGAACGGGTGGGCCTGGTCATCGCTGACGTTGCGCATGCCGATCAGCCCGCAATAGGCCAGTTCGACGATGAAGGCGGTACCCTGCGCACCCTTGGAGGTGACGTTGACCTTCAGCTCGATCTCGTGGATTTCGGGCTGGATGGTGCGCGCCGAAATGTTGAAGTCCACGCCGATTTCGGGGGCTTCGGTCCACTGGTAGCTTTCCGGCGCATTCGGGTTTTCGACCGAAAGATCCTTAACATACTGCGAAATCAGGCCGATCGCGGGCATGGTGTCTTCACCATTGGGAACCGGGCCACCGGCAGCATCGCCGTCAAGGTTGAGGTTGGAGATGATGTTGCCTTCGTCGGCCATGATCGGGCTGCTTTCTCGTTAGGAATGGTTCGCGGTCCCGCCCCGCGGCAGCGCGAACGCGGCCTTGCGGGAAAGACGTGTTGCCGCGCGCCTAGCACCATGGGCAAGGCCGGGCAATGCACCTGTTTGCGCCCGAATCCCCGCATCCCGTCATGAATCGCACACACGTGGCCCACCCAAAGGGCCATGCACACGTTGTTCATTTGTAATTCGTACCTAGTTAAGGCACGTTAGTGTGATATCCTGCACCGAACGCATCGGCGGTTGCGTGGCACAGTCGGTTCCGGGGCCAGTTTCGGGGAAACCTGCAAGTGATTGTTCAAATTGTGATCCTGGCGATGATTGCGGCCTTTCTGGGGCTGCGGCTCTATTCCGTGCTCGGCCGTCGGCCCGAACGCGATGAAGAGCCGATGCGCCGGCGCATCGAACAGCCCGATCCTTCGGCCAGCGCGCAGGCCCCGCTGGCGCCGCGCCCGGTCGATCTGCGTTCCGCCGCCGACATGCGCCCGCGCGAACTGGCTGCGCCGGTTGCGGAAACGTTTGAACATGGGGCCGAGTTCGGGATGCGCGCGATCATCGCGGCGGACCGCCGCTTCGACATCGCGCAGTTCCTCGCCGGGGCGAAGGGCGCCTACCAGATGATCCTCGAAGCGTTCTGGCGCGGCGACAAGGACGATCTGGCGCAGCTTTGCGATGCCGATGTGTTTGCCGGTTTCAATGCCGCGATCGACGCGCGCATTGCTGCGGGTGAAACCATCGATGCCCGCCTGATCCGCATCGAGGAAGCGCGCATTATCGGCGCTTCGCTGGAAGATCGCGTGGCACGCATCACCGTGCGCTTCCGGGCAGATGTGGCATCGGTTACCCGCGATGCAGACGGCAACGTGGTGGCCGGTTCGCTCGACGACGCGATTGAAACGCATGACCGGTGGACCTTCCGCCGCGATCTGACGTCGCGCGATCCCGACTGGCTGCTGGACGAAACCGACGAAGCCTGAGATCTGTGTTGCCGGCGCTTGCAGTCCGCCCCGCCCGTCCTGACCGGAATCTCCTTCGGCAGGATCATCCTGGCGGGCACCGCCACAACCTTTTCATCTTTATCCTGGCCATCGTGCTGCTGGGCCTGCTGGGGGGATGCGTTCGCCTGATCCCCGGCGGCACCGCGCCGGTCGGCACCGTGCGCCCCGCGCCGCCCGCCGTGGTCGGCGGTACGGCAGCTCTTGCAGGCGTGCGGCGCGGCCCCCTGGCAGCAGGGCTGGGCATGCGGCCTGACAACGCTGCCATGGCGCTTCGCGCCTTTGCAGTTTCCTGCCCGCGCCTGACCCGCCGCACTGACAGCTCCGGGCTGACCGTGCCGCAGGACTGGGCACCCGCCTGCGCTGCCGCGCCGGGCTGGCCCGATGCCGACGCCGGGCGCTTCTTCGCCACCTATTTCGAAACCGCCGAAGTGGCGGGCGGCACGGCCTTTGCCACCGGGTATTTCGAACCGGAAATCGCCGGGGTGCGCAGCCGCCAGCCGGGCTACGATGTCCCGGTCTATGCCCTGCCGTCCGATCTCGTTCGCGCCCGCCCCGGCGATGCCCCGCCGCTTCCCGACGGGCGCATGCCGCTTGGCCGCTATGACACCGCAGGGGTATTCACCGCCTATTACGACCGGGGCGAGATCGACGACGGGGCGCTTGCGGGACGGGGCCTTGAAATCGGCTGGGCAGCCGATCCGGTCGAGCTGTTCTTTCTCCAGATTCAGGGGTCCGGCCGGCTGCGCGCGCCCGACGGCAGCGTGATCCGCATCGGCTATGCCGGGCAGAACGGGCGCGACTATACCGCCATCGGCGCGCTGATGCGCGACAGCGGGCTGACCGGGACCGGACCGGGGCAATACCCCCCGACGATGCAAGGCATCCAGCAGTACTTGCGCGATGATCCGGCGGGCGGGCGGGCGCTGATGCGGCGCAACCGCAGCTATGTGTTCTTCCGCGAACTGACCGGGCCGGGTCCGGTCGGCGCGCTCAACGTGCCCGTAACCGGGCGGGCGACCGTGGCGGTGGACCCCGCCTTCGTCCCGCTGGGCGCGCCGGTGTGGCTGCAAGTGGACAATCCCGTGGCCAGCGGCCTTTGGGTGGCGCAGGATACCGGCGGCGCGATCAAGGGCAGCAACCGCTTCGATACCTTCTGGGGCGCGGGCGCCGATGCGCGGCGGATCGCGGGCACCATGAACACGCGCGGCCGCGCGCTGGTGCTGCTGCCCAAGGGAACGCTGGACCGGCTGGGCCGCCGCTGATGCCAAGCCCGCGCGGCCTTTCGCCTGAAGAGGCCGTGCTGTGGCAGAAGGTGGCGGCCACCGTCGCGCCACTCCACCCCGCCCGCCAAGCCGCACCCGTGGCGGCCACGGCGCAACCTGCCCCGCCACCAGCACCGCCGAAGCGGTTCAAGGGCCGCGTTCCGCCGCCCCTGCCCGCTCCCGCTCCGGTGCCGCAGCCTTTACGCCCCCTGCAAAGCCACGGCCTCGATTCGTCGTGGGACCGCAAACTGGCACGCGGCGCGATTGCGCCCGATGTGACCATCGACCTCCACGGCCTTGGGCTCGATGCCGCGCATGCCCGGCTCAACGGCGGCATCGCGCAGGCGCTGGCCATGGGCGCGCGGGTGATCCTGCTGGTCGCGGGCAAGCACCGCCCGCACGACGAGCACGACCTGCGCGGATCGCGGCGCGGGGCGATCCGGGCCAAGCTGCTCGACTGGCTGGCACACAGCCCGCACGCCAGCCGCATCGCGGCGGTCCGCCCGGCCCAGCCGCGCCATGGCGGCGCGGGCGCGGTCTATATCGTGCTCAGGAAAGCGCGCTGAGCGCGATGCGCGTGTAGATGCGCTGCAGCACGCGCAGGTCTTCCATCGCCACCGCTTCATCCTTCTTGTGCATCGTCGCGTTGCACAGGCCGAACTCGACCACCGGGCAGAGCGCGCGCAGGAAGCGGGCATCGGACGTGCCGCCACTGGTCGACAGTTCAGGGTCCAGCCCGGTTTCCGCCTTCACCGCCGCCGCGATCATGTCGGAAAAGGCGCCCGGCAGGGTAATGAAACTTTCGCCCGAAATCACCGCGCGCACGCTGGCCTTGTGCCGCCGGGCAACGGCTTCGACCATGGCGATCAGATCGGCCCCGGTGTGGCGGTCGTTGAAGCGGATGGAAATGCGCGCGCGCGCCTCGGCCGGGATGACGTTGGTCGCGCGGTTTCCCACCTCCAGATCGGTGATTTCAAGGTTGGAAGGCTGGAACCATTCGGTCCCCTGGTCCAGTTCCAGCGCATCGAGTTCGGCCAGCAGCGCGATCAGGCGCGGGATCGGGTTGTCGGCGAGATGGGGATAGGCCACGTGCCCTTGCGCCCCGGCGCAGGTGATCCACATGTTGACCGAACCGCGCCGCCCGATCTTGGCCATGTCGCCCAGGCGCCGGACCGATGTCGGCTCTCCCACAAGGCACAGGTCGGGCACCATGCCCTGTTCGCGGATCAGGTCGATCAGCGGCAGCGTGCCAAAGCGCGCCGGGCCTTCCTCGTCGCCGGTGATGATGAAACTGAGCGTCCCGGCATCGGCCGGAATATCCGCCACTGCTGCAACCATCGCGGCGATGGAACCCTTCATGTCCACCGCCCCGCGCCCGTGGAGCAGATCGCCGCGCCGTTCGGCCTGAAACGGCGCCGATGTCCACCCTTCGCCCGGCGGCACAACGTCGAGATGCCCGGCAAAGGCGAAATGACGGCTGCCCGGCGGCCCCTTGCGGATCGCCAGCAGGTTTTCCACCGGCCCGTCCGGCTCCTCCCCGGCGACAAAACGGTGGATGGCAAAGCCAAGCGGGGCAAGCATGCCTTCAAGGCAATCGAACACCGCGCCAGTGGCGGGCGTGACGCTGGGACAATCAATCAGGGCTTCGGCAAGGGCAACGGGATCAGGCGACATCAGCGAAACACTTCCTCGAACTGCGGGATGACCCATGTTTCAGCCTTCGCCGCTTCCACCCAGGTCTGCAGCCAGTCATGCGACCACAGTGCATCCATATAGGTTGCGGCAAAACCCGGCACCGGCACGCCATATGTCCTGAAACGCGCCACGACCGGGGCATAGACGATATCCGCTGCGCCGAACGTGCCGAACAGGAACGGGCCGCCCCGGCCAAAGCGGGCGCGCGCTTCGGCCCACAGGGTCAGGATGCGGACGATATCGGCGTGCACATCGGGCGCGATCGGCAGGTCGCGTTCCTCGCGCCGGAGGTTCATTGGCAGGCTGCGGCGCAGCGGCAGATAGCCCGCGTGCATTTCCGCGACCATGGCGCGGGCCATGGCGCGCGCCGCATCGTCGCGCGGCCAGAAACGGTCGCGGCCCACCTTGTCGGCCAGATAGTCCATGATCGCCAGACTGTCCCAGACCACGACCGCATCGGGGCCTTCGCCATCCCACAGCACGGGCACCTTGCCCGCCGCCGGGGCAAGCGCCGGATCGTTCCGGGCGGTTTCCCAGTCCTTCCCGTAAAGCGGCAGCACGACTTCACGGAAAGGCAGGCCGGATTGCTTGCAGGCAAGCCAGCCGCGCAGCGACCAGCTTGAATAGTTCCTGTTGCCGATGATCAGCTTCATCGCATGCGCCCCACCTGCCGTGCCAATCGCCCCTTCCGCCGGTAGCCATTCAGGATCGGACTGTCGAGGCTGAACGAGCCGCATCGCGCGCGGCAATAACCGCCGGGGCGCGTTGCCTCAGATCTCGCTGTCGGCCAGCACGGCCGCCCGCAGATCCTCGATGCCCATCTTCTTTTCCGACGATGTCACCAGCACCTGCGGGAAGGCAGCCGTGCGCTTGCGCGCGGCGGCCTGCGTTTCCGCCAGCACGCGGTCCAGTTCGCTCGCCTTGATCTTGTCAGCCTTGGTCAGCACCACACGATAGCCGACCGCGGCTTCATCGAGCATCTGCATCATCTCTTCGTCGACCGGCTTGATCCCATGGCGCGAATCGATCAGCAGCAGGGTGCGCTTGAGCACCACCCGCCCGCGCAGGAAATCGCGCACCAGCCGCCGCCAGTTTTCCACCACCTTGGGCGGCGCCTTGGCAAAGCCATATCCCGGCATGTCCACCAGCCGCATCCGGGTGGGTTCGCCCACCTCGAAGAAGTTCAGTTCCTGCGTGCGCCCCGGCGTGACCGAGGTACGGGCAATCGACTTGCGCCCGGTCAGCGCGTTGAGCAGCGACGATTTGCCGACATTGGACCGCCCGGCAAAGGCGACTTCGGGCACTTCGGGATCGGGCAGGAACTTCAGCGAGGGCGCGGACTTGAGAAACTCCACCCGGCCCGCGAACATCAGCCGCGCGCGCTCCACCAGTTCGGCGTGCTGCGCGGCTTCAAGGGCGGCATTGTCCATCAGCGCGCTCTGGGCTTGCGCGGCGGATTGGCGGATTTTTCCTCACGCGCGGCGACCCGGTCGATAGTCTGCTGGTCCTTGGCGACCTGCGCCTTGAGCTGCGGATGCTTGGCGTACAGATACTTCTGCTGGGCAATGGTCAGCAGGTTCGAGGTGATCCAGTAGATCAGCAAGCCCGCGGCAAACGGCGCCATCACGAACATCATGATCCACGGCATGAACGCGAAAATCTGCTGCTGCGCCGGGTCCATCGCCGCCGGTTGCAGCTTGAACTGCGCCCACATGGTAATGCCCAGCAGGATCGCCAGCACGCCGATGGCCAGGAAGCCCGGCGGATCGAACGGCAGCAGGCCGAACAGGTTCAATACGTGCAGCGGATCGGGTGCGGAAAGATCCTTGATCCACAGCACGAAGGGCTGATGACGCATTTCGATGGTCAGCGTCAGCACCTTGTACAGCGCGAAGAACACCGGAATCTGCAGGAACATGGGCAGGCACCCGGCGAGAGGATTGACCTTCTCGCGCTTGTACAGCTCCATGATTTCCTGCTGCTGCTTCTGCTTGTCGTCCTTGTAGCGTTCCTGCAGCGCCTTCATCTTGGGCTGCAAGGCGCGCATCGCCGCCATCGACGCGAACTGGCGCTGCGCGATGGGGAACATCACACCGCGCACGATCAGCGTCAGCAGGATGATCGCCACGCCGAAGTTGCCGACCTTGCGGAACAGCGAATCGAGCAGCCAGAAGATCGGCTTTTCAAACCAGCGGAACCAGCCCCAGTCGATCGAAAGCGTGAAGTTGGGAACGCCGGCCGCCTCGTACTTTTCCAGCACCGCGTTTTCCTTGCCACCGGCGAACAGGCGCACGACCTGCGACTGGGCCTTGCCGGGTGCCACGGAAACGGCGGGGTAGATCAGGTCGGCGCGGAACAGGCCCGGAGCGGTGGAGCGGAACGCGGCTTCGGCCTTGCTGCCGTTGTCCGGCACCAGCGCGGAAAGCCAGTAGATATCGGTAAAGCCGATCCAGTTAGCCGTGCCTTTCAGCGCGATGGCCTGGCCGGGCGCTTCGGCAACGGTCGAATAGTTGTTGTCGAAGTTGACCGTGCCATCGAACGCACCGATCGGGCCGGAATGGAGGTTCCAGGTATCGAGGCTGGCGGTCCTGTCGGTCCGGCTGACCAGCCCGAACGGGCGGACCACGACCGGCGCGGCGCCGGTATTGGCAATGCCCTGCGTCACCGTGATCATGTAATCGGCGTCAATCGCATAGCGCAGCGTGAAGGTCTGCCCGGTGGCGTTGGTCCAGCGCAGCGTGACAGGCGTCTGCGGGGTCAGCTTTGCGCCATCGGCAGTCCACAGCGTGTTGGTGTCCGGCGTGGCCACGCCATCGCCCACCCAGCCCAGTTGCGCATAGTGTTGCGCGGGCGTGCCAGCGGGCGAGAACAGCCGCACCGGCGGGCTGCCCTTGGCCACGGTTTCGTTATGGCGGGCCAGAGTCACGTCATCGACCAGCGCGCCCTTGAGGTTGATCGAACCCTTGAGGCCCGGCGCATCGATCGCAACGCGGTGGCCCGCGGCGAGTTCGACAGCCAGATCCTTCTTTTCCAGCGCGATATCTGCGGGCGCGCGGAGGCCACCTTCGCGGGTGGGCTTGGGCAGGTTCGCGGCGGCAGCGGGCTGGCCGGGCGCGGCGGGGACGGCGGCGCTGCTTGCCGCAGCGGTCGTCGCAGGCGGCGGCGCGGGATAGAAGAAGCGCATCGCAGCTTCCCAGCCGATAAGGATCAGGCCGGTCAGGATCACCGCCATGATGATGTTGCGCTGGTTCTGCACGGGTCGTCTGTTCCTGTTCAATCGTGTTCTGGTGCGTTCGGGTCGCAACCGCATGGGGATTGCTGCATTTCCGGCTTGCCGGGCACCGGATCGTATCCGCACCCACCCCATGGGTGGCAGCGCAATAGCCGCTTCGCCGCCAACCAGCCACCCTTAATCGCGCCGTGGGTTTCCAGCGCCTCTATCGCGTATTGCGAACACGATGGCATGAAGCGGCACGAGGGCGGCAGCACCCGCGAAGGGCCAAGCTGCCAGCCCCGCGCGACGAGAATCAGCAGCCGCTTCACCGGCGCGGCTTGCCCGCACGCTTGCGCGGCGGATCGCCCTTGCCCGCCGTGGCACGGGCCAGCGCCACGACCAATTCTTCGCGCAGCAGGCTGAAATCGCGCTCGACCCCGCCTTCGCGGCCGATCAGCACGTGATCGGCGCCTGGGATGCCGCCGTGTGGCAAGGCTTCGCGCAGCAGCGCGCGGAACCGGCGTTTCATCCGGTTGCGCACCACTGCGTTGCCGATCTTCTTGGTAACGGTCACGCCAAAGCGCATGTCGGCTTCGGCGGCCGGAGCGCAATCGCGGTTGACCAAAAGCACGAATCCGGGCCTTGCGACCCGGATTCCGCGGTTGGCGGCAACAAAGTCCGCCCGTTTCCGGATCGTGGCGATTCGGGTCATCCCCGCTGCCGCCGAAACCGGAGCTATGCTGTCAGGCTTCAGGCCGAAAGCTTGGAGCGGCCGCGCGCACGGCGGGCACGAAGAACCTTGCGACCGCCGACAGTGGCCTTGCGGGCGCGGAAGCCGTGGCGGCGGGCACGCACGAGGTTGCTGGGCTGGAAAGTGCGCTTCATTGGTGTGCTCTTCTTGCTAGAATCAGTGAACAGGCAATCACCGCCGCAAGCGCGACGTGCCTCAAACAGGCCGTGGCCGATAAGCGAAGGGCACCCGCCCGTCAAGCCTCTGGCATACCGCCCCTGCAATACCGCAGGCCCGTTTGGTGCTTTGCACGCCACGGCGTTGCCGATACCGCGCCGAAAGTCTAGGCAGCAGGCAATGCCGAACACCACCCCATCGCCCCGCGCATGGTGGAAAAGCGCCCCGCGCATTCCCACGCTTGCCCTTTTCGCCGTTGTCGCGGCAGCACTGCTGGGCACGTTTTCGCTGATTCTGGCCACGGTCGAAATCGAACGGACCCAGCGCCAGCAGGCCGCCCGCACCAGCGACATCCTGACATCGCTGGACGAAATCGAAACCTCAACGATGAACGGCGAAACCGGGCAGCGCGGCTATTTCATCACCAGCGACGTGCGCTACCTTGTCCCCTATCGGGAGGGCCAGGCGCGCTATCGCGCCGAAATCCAACGGCTGCGCGAGCGCATGGGCAACGATGTCCCCGCCGACCAGAAGCGGCTGCTGGCGGAAATCGACCGGCTGGGCAACGCCAAATGGAACGAGATGGCTGGCGTGGTGGCTCTGGTCGAACAAGGCCGCATCCCCGATGCCCACGCCCGCGTGCTGTCCGATGAAGGGCAACTGGCGATGCAGGGTCTGCGCCGCGCGCTGGGCGAACTGGAAAAGATCGAACGAGTCCGGCTGGGCGAGGCGGTGATCCGCGCCGCCAATGCCGAAAGCCGCATCCTGCCGTCGCTGGCGGCGCTGTTCGTAGTCATCATCTGCGCGCTGGCGCTGGGCCTCTACCAGGCGATTCGCAAGGCCGAGGCGGAAACCCTTGCGGCCAACGCCGAGGCGATTTCCGAAGCCCGCGACCGGGCCGACCTTCTGGCCAAGGAACTCAACCACCGCGTCAAGAACCTGTTCGCGGTGATTCTGGCAATCGTGAAAATGAGCGCGCGCGGCGATACGGCCGCCGCACCGGCAGTGGACCGCATTGCCAAGCGCATCCACGCACTGGTCACCGCCCACGAAGTGACGCAGGGCACCGGCAAGGACCAGACCGTGGATCTGGCCGACCTGCTGGCCAAGGTCATTGCCCCCTACCGTTCGGACAGCGAACGCTGCGAGCTGGATGGCGGCGCGATCGACCTGCCCGGCCGCCATGCGGTGCCGCTTGGCCTCGTGCTCCACGAACTGGTCACCAATGCGGTGAAGTACGGCGCATGGTCGCAGCCGGGGGGCGTCCTGCGCGTGACCTGGCGCGCCGAAGCCGGACGGGCCAAGGTGGTGTGGCAGGAAATTGCTGGCGGAGACGCACCGGCCACGACCCCATCGGGGCGCGAAGGGTTTGGCTCGGCGCTGATCCGGTCGTCCGAACGCCAGCTTGGCGGCACCATAGCCCGCAGCTTTGGCGAAAAGGGCATCGTCGTCGAAATGGACTTTCCGCTGGCCGAAACCGCCGCCTGATCGGCGCAGTACCTCCGCGCCGTTCGCCATCCCGCCCCCAGCACCAACGCGGAAAGCAAAAAAGACCCGACTGTTACCAGCCGGGTCGGAAAGTTTGGGAGAGGATGCCTGAAAGGCAGGTTCTGTATGCATTGCACCATTATTTTGTGCAAGTGCGAAATCATCAATTTTGATTGCATTTTTTGCATTTTACAGCTTATAGTGTTGTTTAATATAGAGAAAAAAGTAGTTTCACAGGATACATTTTACAATTGCACGCCGCCGATCGTCGGGCCAGGCCTTTGGTAGCCCGCAATGGTGCAACGCAAAAGGGCCGAACTGTACACAGCCCGGCCCCGCAATCCCCGCGCAGAAGATAGGGTGAGACGGCGTCGTCGCCGCGGTCAATGCGCCAGCAGCAGCGGCACCGTCGCGCGCTCAAGCATCTCGCGCGAAACACCGCCGACCAGCAGTTCACGCAACCGGCTATGCCCGTACAGCCCCATCACGATCAGCCCCGCGCCCAGATTGCGTGCGGTTTCCTCGACGGTGAAGGCAACCGTACCGTTGCGTTCGGCTTCGTGCGCGACGGCGTGTATGCCATGGCGCGAAAGATAGCGCGCGGCATCGGCCGCCGGGAACGACGATTCCTTTTCGCGCACGGTCAACAGGTGAACTTCGCCCGCCATATGCAGCAGCGGCAGCGATGCGCGCAGTGCGTTGGCGGCTTCATGCCCACCGTCCCATGCGACAAGCGCCGGCTGGTCGAACCGAAGCATCGGAACACCGTGCGGAACAGCCAGCACCGGGCACCGCAGCCCCAGTACCGTTTCGACAATCATCGGATCGTTCAGGCTGCCCACCACCACATCGGCAAACCGCGCACCGGCGGCAGCGGCGGCTATGCGTTCCTGATCGCGCAGTTCGACATCGTAGGGCACGTCCTGCGGGGCCAGCCGCGCATCGAGATCCTTCGCCAGCCTGGCATTCGATTCGCGGACTTCTTCGATCGCCACCGCTGACACCGACGTGCCGCCGAACGGTTCCCATACTGCCATGCTGGCAAAGGGCGTCGCAATCTGGAAGCAGACATGGCCACCAGTCGTGCGCGCCAGCGCCAGCGCGGTTTCGATGCGGTCATCCAGCGATTGGGAAATGTCGATCGGACAAAGAATGGAGCGCATGGGGGATCCTCCTGTATTTTCGTGCCCCTACCGTCCCCGATCATTGTGCGCCTGCCCATGATCCACGTCAAATCGCGCGCACTTTGCGCCGTGACATCACCGGTCAATCCGCAGATCGCCCGCGCGGCGAAACAGTTCGAGCACCACCGGATCGCTTTCCGTACTGCGGATTGCCACTTCGAAGCGGATCGTGCGTTCGGGCGGTGGCAGGACGGGCGCGAGCAACCCCTGCGCCAGCAGCGGGCGCACCATCGGTTCGGGCAGGACCGCAGCGCCGCCGCCATCGGTGATGATATCCATCAAGGTGCGCACGTTGTTGCAGGTGCTGATCGAACGCGGCACGATCCCGTGCTGGCGCAGGGTGTCCAATGTCACGCCGTGCAATGGGGAATGGCTGGCGATCGACCACACCGGCAGCGGCTGTGCGAACCCGCCCGCGCGCACCGTGGCCGCCGCCGCGACCCAGACCAGCCCGACCGAACCGATCGGCGCGGTCTTCATGCCGGGGCTGGCCACCGGCCCGGCCAGAAAGGCAATGTCGATCATGCCCCCCAGCAATTGCTGGAACATGCGCGCGGTAAGATCGAGTTCGATTTCCAGCGTGACGCCGGGCAGATCGCGCTCCACCGCCTGGACGAAACCGGGCAGGCAGCTTGCCGCCGCGATTTCACCGCTGCCAATGCGCACGGTGCCGGTTGCGCCTTCGAAACCCGATGCGGTCAGCAGCGCCTTTTCAAAGCCCGCCCAGAGCGGTTCGCACTCCCTGACCAGCCGCCGCCCGCGCGCGGTCAATACCATGTTGCGCCCTTCACGGCGGAACACGGCAATGCCAAGTTGCTCCTCGATTTCGCGCACGCGGGCGGATATGGCAGGCTGCGTGGTGTTGAGCCGCTCTGCCGCGGCGCGAAACGTGCCGAGCCGGGCGATCCACAACAGGGTTTCAAGATGGTAGATCGCAATGCGTTTCACAGTCCGCGCCTTTCGATCAGAGTTTCCTATCGGTTGTGATAAAAAACAATCGCTGATTTCAATTGCTCGTTCGTGTTATCCCCGCCGCTGAAGAGGAGAGAAGCAATCATGTCCAAGAAGCTCTATGCCAGTGCCGCAGCGGCGCTCGACGGTTTGCTGCGCGATGGCCTGCTGATCGCCAGCGGTGGTTTCGGTCTGTGCGGTGTGCCCGAACGCCTGCTGGATGCGGTGCTGGAATCGGGCGTCAAGGATCTGACTTTCGCCAGCAACAACGCCGGGATTGACAACGAAGGCATCGGCAAGCTGCTGCGCACGCGCCAGGTCAAGAAGATGATTGCGTCCTATGTCGGCGAAAACAAGGAGTTCGAACGCCAGTACTTGGCCGGCGAACTGGAAGTCGAGTTCTGCCCGCAAGGCACGCTGGCCGAACGCATGCGCGCCGCAGGCGCCGGCATTCCGGCGTTCTACACCAAGACCGGCGTCGGCACGCTGGTGGCCGAAGGCAAGGAAACCAAGGTCTTCGACGGGCAGGAATACGTGATGGAGCGCGGCATCTTTGCCGATCTCGCGCTCGTCAAGGCGTGGAAGGCGGATGAAACCGGCAACGTCGTGTTCCGCAAGACCGCGCGCAACTTCAACGTCCCGGCCGCCACCTGCGGCAAGGTCTGCATTGTGGAAGTCGAGGAAGTGGTGCCCGCAGGCAGCCTCGATCCCGATTGCATCCACCTGCCCGGCGTCTACGTGAACCGGATGATCGTCGGCGCGCCCTACGACAAGAAGATCGAGTTCCGCACGGTGCGGCAGCGCGAAACCGCATGACCATGAAGGCGCTGCCCCTTGCGGCGGTGCTGGCGCTGGTGGCCACGCAACTGGGCGGATGCGTGGCCGCGGCGGCGCTTGTTCCGCTGGCTGCGGGCGGGGGCGTGTTGCGCTCCTCCACCAGCGGGTCGTCCAGGGACGCTGCAAAAACACCGGCCAAGCCGGTAGTCGTGGTCAATGCCGGACCGGTAGAACCGGCGAGCGCAGCAGCGGCAACGCCGCCCGCTGCCACGCCTGAACCCGCCCCCGCGATTGCGGCGATCGACGATAGCGGCACGCCCGAAACACCGACGCTGCAAGTTGCGTCCGGGCAGCTCGTGCTGCCGCCAAAACCGCGCGGTGACGAAGTTCTCCCGCCGTCGCGGCTTGCGCAGGACGATGCCGGCTACGCCGTGATGACAGCCTTTCTGCTGCGCGCCGTGGGCGATGGCAAGCCGGTGTCCGGCCGACTTTCGGCGCTGCTTGACCAGCGCAGCCTGGCGACCGTTCCGCGCCGCCTGAACTGCAAGGACCAGCGCCCCGCGCTGATCCTCGACCTTGACCCCGGCACCACGCCGTTCGACCTGAACGATCCGCCCGCGCCCGCACCCGATCTTGCCGATCAGTTGCGCACCCTGCGCGGCCGCGGGGTGGCCGTCCTGTGGCTCGCCACCTTGCCGCAAAGCGCCGAACGCGATCTGGGCAATATCCTCAGGGCCACCGGGCTGGACCCGCTGGGTATCGACCGATTGCTGCTGCTGGGCCGCAGCGAAACGCGCAAGCAGCAGATCCTCAATCGCGTGCACGAAGACTGGTGCGTGCTGGCCGTGGCTGGCGACAGGCGCGCCGATTTTGACGAAGTGTTCGATTACCTGCGCAACCCGGATGGTCCGGTTGCGCTGGCCCTTGAGCAGAACATCGGGAACGGCTGGTTCCTGGTGCCGCTCCCCATCCGTTGATAAACGCAACTTAGACGCCAGCAGGAAGGCACCCCGACGATGACCACCCATGATGGCCTGAAAGCAGGCTGGACCCGCGACCAGATGGCGGCCCGTGCCGCCCAGGAATTGCAGGACGGCTTTTACGTGAACCTTGGCATCGGCATCCCGACGCTGGTGGCCAACCACGTTCCCGCCGGGATGACCGTGACGCTGCAATCCGAAAACGGCATGCTCGGCATCGGTCCGTTCCCTTACGATGACGAGGTCGATCCCGACCTTATCAACGCGGGCAAGCAGACGATCAGCGAACTGCCGCATTCGGCCTATTTCGACAGCGCCACCAGCTTTGCGATGATCCGCGGCGGCAAGATCGACCTGACCGTGCTGGGCGCGATGGAAGTGGCCGAAAACGGCGACATCGCCAACTGGATGGTGCCCGGCAAGATGATCAAGGGCATGGGCGGCGCGATGGATCTCGTTGCCGGGGTCAAGAAGATCATCGTGGTGATGGAACACGTTGCCAAGGACGGCAGCCCCAAGTTCATTCCGGCCTGCACCTTGCCGTTGACCGGGGTCGGCGTGGTCGACATGATCGTGACCGATCTTGCCGTGTTCCAGCGGACCGATCACAACAGCCCTTTCCGGCTGGTCGAACTTGCCCCCGGCGTCACCGCGGAAGAGGTGCAGGCCAAGACCACCGCGAAATACATCGCCTGATCACGGCGCCGCCTGATTGCCCCACCACCCGACCACAGGGAACCCGACCATGGCCACCGACCTTTCCGCGATCCCGCTCAACCGCATCGACGGCACGCCCGACACGCTGGGCAACCACAAGGGCAAGGTGCTGCTCGTGGTCAATGTCGCATCGAAGTGCGGCCTGACCCCGCAGTACGAAGGGCTTGAGGCACTGTACAAGGCCAGGGCCGCCGATGGTCTTGAAGTGCTGGGCTTTCCCGCCAACGACTTTGGCGCCCAGGAACCCGGCACGCACGCGGAAATCGCAGAGTTCTGCAAGCTGAACTACGGCGTGTCGTTCCCGCTGTTCGCCAAGGCTGACGTGACCGGCCCGGCCAAGCAGCCGCTCTATGCCGCGCTGACGCAGGCCTGCCCGGACAAGATCGGCCCGGCGGACGCGTTCCGCGAAAAGCTCAAGGGCTATGGCATGACGCCGACCGAAGACCCCGAAGTGCTGTGGAACTTCGAAAAGTTCGTGATCGGGCGCGACGGTTCGGTGGCAGCGCGTTTCGCGCCGGGCATTACCCCCGACGATCCGGCGCTGCTGGCCGTGATCGACGCGGAACTGGCAAAGTAAACAGCAGCTTGCGCATGGGCAATGGCGCGTTATCGTAACGCTCCATGGCCTATACCCTGATTACCGCGAACCGGAACTATTCCAGTTGGTCGCTCCGGCCCTGGGTGCTGATGAAGGCGCTCGGCATTGCGTTCGAAGACCGGATCGAACCGTTCACGAAGCCTTCCAACTGGGACGAGTTCCGCGCCTTTTCACCCACCGGGCAAGTGCCGGTACTGCTCGATGGCGCGTGGACGGTGTGGGATTCGCTGGGCATCGCGCTCTATCTGGCAGAACGGCATGACGGCATATGGCCCGCCGACGAAGCCGCCCGTGCCTTTGCAATGTGCGCGGTAACCGAAATGCACGGCGGCTTTTCCGCGCTCCGCAACGATTGCACGATGAACGTGGGCGTGCGGGTAAAGCCCGGCCCGATGCGCCCCGCCTTGCTGCGTGACGTGGGCCGGGTGCGCGAACTGTTCGAACAGGGGCTGGCCCAATTCGGCGGCCCGTGGCTGGCCGGTCCACACTTCACCGCGCTCGACGCTTTTTTTGCGCCAGTGGCGTTCCGCATCCGCACGTATGCGCTCGACGTTGGAGCAGGGCAGGCCTGGGTCAAGCGCGTGCTGGACCATCCGGCGATGCAACAATGGGAAGCCGAGGCCCTGGCCGAAAGCTGGCGCGAGGAAAGCCACGAAGCCGATCTCGCCGCCTGTGGCAAAGTCTGGGCCGACTACCGCACCGGGTGAACGCGCGGCGCGGTCATTCGCCCTTTTCCCGTGCGTTGAGCTTGGCCCACAAGTCTTCCGTCCCGGCCTCCACGGCCTTGTTCACCCATTGCGAAGCGACCAGCCAGCCCTTGAACGGGCGCAACGTGGCGAGGCATCCGATCGCCAGGATCGGCACCGATGTCAGCACGTGCACCCACCACGGCGGCGCATAGGCGACTTCCAGCCAGACAATGAAGAACACGAGCGGAAACGCCGTGATGCACAGGGCGAAAAACGCCGGACCATCGTCGGCATTGGCAAAGACATAGTCCAGGCCACATTCCGGGCAGGTCTTCTGCAGTTTCAGCCACCCGTCGAACATCGACGCCTTCTGGCAGCGCGGGCACAGCCCCTTCCAGCCGCAACGCAGGATGCGGTCGAACTTGGGGTTGGTGATGATGGCCATGGCGATGGATTTCCAGACGGTTGAGCGCCGGATCACCCTTATGCCCGTTCCCCGCCAAGGCAAGCCCGAAGGGGCATGCTGGAACAATCGCGCGGTCTGTGGGATTGTACAGGTGTGCTCACCATCGCCTCCCGCTTTCGCGCCCGCTTCCTCGATGTCCTGGCGTCGATCTATCTCTATAACGAGCATCGCGGGTACACCTCGCTCGACCGCGTCCTCGATGCGGTGCGGGTCTGCTGCCCGGACGATCCGGCGTTCATCGCCGCAATCGAGAAGCACCGTGCGGACGAACGCAAGCATTACGTGATGTTCCGCCGCTGGTTCGAACGGCAGGGCCGTTTGCCACTGGCCGTGGACCATACCTGCGGGCACATCGACCGATTCATCCACAAGGTCTTCGGCTGTTCGATCGACGATCTCGATACCCAGGGCGTGATCGCCAGCCCCGCCGCGTTCGAGCGGCTGTGCCGGGTCATAATGCTGACCGAGCAGCGGGGCATGCGGCAGGTGGAAGTGCTGCTGGCGAACCGCCACGTCCGGTCGGACAAGGCGATGACCCGCATCTTCGAAGTGGTCGAACGCGACGAGCCGGACCACTGGATGCCCTATGCGGCGTGGCTCCAAGGGCAGGGCCGGGCACAGGCCCGCTGGCGCGAACGCTGGGCGGATTACTGGATCCACAAATCGCTGATGCTGGTAAAACTGCCCAGCCTGTTCCTGCGCAGCTCAACCCCGCGCATGGCGGCGTGGCCGGATGCAGGGGAACAGCCGATCCGCCCGGTCCGCGCCGCCTGAAGAGGTGGGAGAACGTTAGACAGCACCTGCCCACCCCGCTATCCCCAAGCCGGGGGAGGCGCGAATGACCGGGGCCATCGAAGACCGCAGGCCGGGCTTGCTATCACGGATCGTGCGCCGGGCGCTGGTCTGGTTCTATCGCCGGCGCGGCTGGACCGCCGTGGGCGCGCCACCTGCCGATGGACGTTGCGTGATCATCGCCGCGCCGCACACGTCGAACTGGGATTTCGTGAACTTCATCGGGCTGACCGAAGACCTCGGCATCACGCCACACTTCATGGCCAAGGACAGCCTGTTCCGCTGGCCGCTCGGCGGGTTCATGCGCGACATGGGCGGCGTTCCGGTCAACCGCGCACAGCGCGGCAACATGGTCGATGCCATGGTCGCGCAATTCGCCTGGCGCGACCGCTTCATGCTGACCATCGCGCCCGAAGGCACGCGCGGCAAGGTGGGCCAGTGGCGCACCGGATTCTACCAGATTGCCCTGAAGGCCGGGGTGCCGCTGGTGGTGGGCATGATGGACTATGGCCGCAAGACCGGCGGGCTTGGCCCGGCCATCTGGCCATCTGGCGATTATGCCGCAGACATGGAAAAGATCTTTGCCCATTATCGCAGCGTCACGCCGCGCCACCCGGCCCGCGGCGTTGCCAGCCTGGATGAGGTGATTGCCCGTGATTGAAAGTCTGGCCATCAACGCCGCCGTGCTGGTCGCCGCCATGGCCGTGTTGTGGCGAATTGCGGTGAAGATCGGCGATGTCAGCTTCATCGACGCGGTGTGGGGCGGCGGTATGGGCGTGCTGGCGCTGGTATCGTGGGCGCAGCTTGACCATCCCGGCACTCGCGCCACCCTGATTGCCGGGATGGCTGCCATCTGGGCAGCGCGGCTGGCCTGGCACCTTTACACCCGCTGGCGCGGACACGGCGAAGACCCGCGCTACGCAAGAATGCTGGGCAAGGCGCGCGAGCAAGGCCGCTTTGCCAGCGCGGCGCTTACCCTGGTATTTGCCCCGCAGGCCGTGCTGCTGTTCGTGACCTGCCTGCCTGCGCAGCTTGGCGTGCTTGGCAGCGCAGCCCCGGCGGCACCCGGCGCGCTGGCTATCGCAGGGGCGGCGCTGTGGCTGGTGGGTATCGTGTTCGAAGCGGTGGGCGATGCGCAACTGAACGCCTTCCGCGCCAATCCCGCCAACAAGGGAAAAGTGCTCGACACCGGGCTGTGGCGCTATACCCGCCACCCCAACTATTTCGGCGATGCCTGCGTGTGGTGGGGCATATGGCTCGCCGCCGCCGACGCCGGACCATGGGTCGCGCTGGCGAGCATCATCGGCCCGGTATTCCTCACCTTCACCCTGACGAAATGGTCCGGCAAGCCGCTGCTGGAAAAGGACATGGCCGAGCGTCGGCCGGGGTACAGGGAATACGTGGAACGAACATCGGGCTTTGTGCCCTGGTGGCCGAAGCGCGGGTGATCAGCCGATAGTGATCAGCCGACAGGCCCCGCCCGCACCTCCTGCGGCACCGTGCGCATTGGCACTGCAGCGATCCAGCTTTCCAGCGCGTCGATGTCGGTCGCGCCGGTGACCGCATCGGGCATGCCGGCAAAGCCCGAAAAGCCGTCACCGCCCAGCGCGAGGAAGCCATTGACGGTCACACGGTAGGGGCTGGCCATGTCCAGCGGCATCCCATCCAGTGTGATCGACACGATACGGTCGCCAGCCGGGCGGGCCGGATCGAAGCGGAAGGCAAAACCCGCCGATGGCGCCAGCGCCTGCTTCGGCCCGGTATCGTCCAGCCCCTGTTCCAGCGTCGCCTTGATCTGCGCCCCGGTCATCGTCACGGTCACCACGTTGTTGCCGAACGGCTGGCACTGGTAGATGTCGCCAAAAGTCAGCCCTCCGTCGGGGCCGGGCACCAGCGGGGCACGAATACCGAAGGGGTTCATGAAGGCCATCTGCGCGCCCGCACCGCGCGTTGCATTCAGTTGCGCATCGGCAATCAGATTGCCGAGCGGCCCGCCGTTGCCGCCTTGTGCGCCTTCGGTCTTGGGGGCGGGCCGATCGATCCGGCCGATGCCCCGCCGGGTATAAACCTTCGACGCATCGGCATATTTCGCCACATATGCGGAAATGTCAGCGCGGGGCTGGAACTGCGGGTAGAGCGGCGTGTTGGCCAGCGGGCCGCGCGTCGAGGTATAGGGGACCGACTGCACGATCACGTTGCGCGCGCGCCGGGAAACCACGCGGCCCGCCACCGGGTCAACCGTCAGCGTGATGTCGGTAACCAGTTCGCCATAGACGCCCGCGCTGGTCAGCAGGAAGGGCTTTGCCGGGTTGAGCGTGGCGTAATCGCAGACATAGGCCCAATGGGTATGCCCGGACACGACCACATCGACCCGCGGATCGAGCCGGTCGAGAATCGCGCGGATATCGCCGTTCAACCCTTCGCATCCGTTGGGATCGGGGGGGCCGGTGGTGCGCCCGCCTTCGTGGATCAGCACGACGATGGCGGCAGCCCCTTCCTGCACCAGCCGGGGCACGGCGGCGTTGATGGTGTCGGCCTCGTCCGTGAAGGTCAGGCCGGCAAGCCCGCTGCGATCGACCAGATTGGGCGTGCCCTTGAGAGTCAGCCCGATCACTCCCACCCGCACAGCATCCCTGCCGGTGCCGAAAGTGCGCAGCCCCGTTGCCGGGAACAGGGTGGAACCGTCAGCCTTGACCGTGCTGGCTGCAAGATAGCGGAATGTCGCCCCGGTAAACGGTTCGAGCGCGCAGGGCTGCCTGGCCGTGAACTTTGCACAGCCGCCGTTCTGCATGCGCAACAGTTCGTCCTGCCCACGGTCGAACTCGTGGTTGCCGACCGCGTTGAAATCCACGCCGATGCGGTTCATCACCCCGATCGCGGGTTCATCGAGATAGAGCGACGATGCCAGTTGCGACGCGCTGATCATGTCGCCCGCCGAAACGGTCATGCTGTAACGGTGCCCGGCGCGCACGGCGTCGATCGCCGAGGCGAGCCATGCCGCGCCGCCTGCCGGAACGGGCACGATCCCCCCCGCGCCGTCGGGCGCGTTGACCGCCTGGCGCGGCGGTTCCAGGCTGCCATGAAAATCGTTGATCGCCACGATGCCCACTTCAACCGGCGCAGGACGGCTGGCCATCGGCCCGGCGCACGACGCCAGGACACCCGCCAACAGCGAAACGAGAAAGGGGCGCAAGCGCAGGAGCATGACAGTGGCGGGCCTTTTCGATACAGATGAAACTGCTTGGGAGCAGCCCTAGCGCAAGTTCCTTGCACCTTGAAGGCACCTGCCCTGCATTGGCCTGCAAAAGGGTGTCAGGCTTTCCGGCCTGCGCCCGGCGTTCAGCCTGCCGCGCCTGCACACCAATCGCCGCGCCTGCCGCGCCAGACTTCCGCCAGCCCTTCGGCTTCAAGCTGGAGCCCAAGGCTCTGCCCCGCGCGCGTCACCACCCGCAAGGCGCGGCCATAACGGTCGGTATCGCGCCCGCGCACTTCCAGCGTGAACGGCCCGGCGTTGAGCATCTGCTGCAACCGCTCGCTGGCGCGTCTTCCCAGTAGTGCTTCGGCAGGGCAGGCAAGGCGCGAAACTTCCGGCGTGTTGATATCGGCCAGCCGGATCTTGGTGCCCGCATACCAGAAGGTGTCGCCATCAACGACGCAGGTCACGCGCGGCCCGACCCCGCATGCTTCAAACCGCGCGCGTTCGGTATCCGGTGCGGCACCAAGGACGGGGGCGTTGCAGGCAAGAATGGCCAGCAGCGGGGCGAGCGTGCGCAAGCAGCGGGGAACAACCATGGTCCCGCCCTGGCGCGCATTTGCGCCGCGTTCGCCTCCGTATTCCTGCGTTCAGGCACCGCACGCAGGGATCGTCCTGATAACGCAATGCTAACGCTTTGCTGCCAGCATCGCGGCATGTTCGGACCGCGCCTTGGAACCGTCTTCGCCAGCCGCTGGCGCGCCCTGTGGTTTGCCGCCTCGATTCTGGCCACGGCGTGGTCGGTCGTCCCATCGGCCGAAGACAGCAAGGCGCAAAAGACCGCGCACAGCCACACCGATCCGTGGAGCAGGATTGCCCCCGGCAAGGACGCCGGTTCCTGACCGGCCAGCGCCTTACGCTTGCGCCCTAGCGCGTGGGAACCGGCACATCGCCCGAATAATCGTAGAACCCGCGGCCGGTCTTGCGGCCATACCAGCCCGCTTCGACATACTTCTGGAGCAGCGGGGCCGGGCGGTACTTCGGATCGCCGGTCGAAGCGAGGTAGACCCGCATGATTTCCAGCAGCGTGTCCAGACCGATGAAATCCGCCAGTTCCAGCGGCCCCATCGGATGGTTCAGCCCCAGTTTCACGCCCTTGTCGATGTCCACCACCGATCCTGTGCCGCTGCCCAGCACGAACACCGCTTCGTTGATGAAGGGCACGAAGATGCGGTTGACGATGAAGCCCGGCTCATCCTGCGAAAGCACCAGCTCCTTGCCGATGGCCGCAACATAGCCGCGGACCAGATCGACGGTCTGTTCCGAAGTGGCAAGGCCGGGAATGACCTCGACCAGCTTCATCAGCGGCACCGGGTTGAAGAAGTGGATGCCGATGAACCGGGCCGGATCGGGCGAGGATACCGCCATGCGGGTGATCGGGATGGACGACGTGTTCGATGCCATGACCGCGTGGGGTGCAAGATGCTTGCCGGCGGATTCGAAGATCTTGTGCTTGATCTCTTCACGCTCGGTCGCCGCCTCGATCACCAGATCGGCTTCGGCCAGCGCGGCGTGATCGGAAAAACTGTGCAGGTTGGCCACGGTCGCTGCGGCCAGCGCGGCGTCGACCTTGCCCTTGTCGACCAGCCGCGAAAGGCCGGTGGCGATCTTCTCGCGCGCATTGTCCGCCAGTTCGATGGACACGTCGCCCAGCAGTACCTTGAGCCCCGCCTGCGCGGAAACCTGTGCGATGCCCGAACCCATCTGGCCCGCGCCGATGACTGCAACCGTCCTGATCATGTTAAAAGTGCCTCGCCGCCATGACTGCCTGCCGGTTGCCTAGCGAGTGCACCGGCGCAAGTCCACTACACCGCGCGCGATGAACCGGGGGTCCACAACGGGTCGGCCCCGGCGTTGGTCGAGCGGGCGAGTACGAAGAGATAGTCCGACAGACGGTTGAGATATTGCAGCGCCTGCGGGTTGACCGATTCGGTCGCGGCGAGAGCGACCGCGCCACGCTCTGCCCGGCGAACGGTGGCGCGCGCAACGTGAATGCGCGCCGCCGCTTCCGACCCGCCCGGCAGGATGAAACTGGTCAGCGACGGCAAACCCTCGTTGAGCGTGTCGATCGCCGTTTCCAGCCAGGCGACCTGGGAAGGCACGATGCGCAGCACCATTTCGGATGGCGTGAAATCATCGCCCGGTGTCGCCAGATCGGCGCCCAGATCGAACAGGTCGTTCTGGATCCGCTGAAGGTTGCGCGCGGTCACGTCGGAACAGGCGATGGCGGCAAGGCCGATCAGGCTGTTTGCCTCGTCCACCTCACCAATGGCGTGCATGCGCGCATCGCACTTGGAGCGGCGGGTTCCATCCACGAGGCCGGTCGTGCCGTCATCGCCGGTGCGGGTGTATATCTTGTTGAGCTTGACCATTGCCGGATGGCGGACGGGTTCAGCGCGAAACGGCGAGAAGCACGGCAACCGCGACCACGGCCATGGCCTGGTACTTGATGCGGTTGAACATCATCTTGTTCTGCAAAAGCTGCATTTCCGTGGCCCCGGCGCCGGGATCGCGGTTCAGGTCGGTTTCGGTGGACTTGAGGAACGCCACGATCCCGCGCACCAGCGAAACGGCCGTCATGATGACGAGAAAGGCGATCAGCGGGATCAGGACGTAAGTCATGCCACAACATCTAGGGCGTCCGACAGCGAAACGCCAGTGTCAAAGAGGGCAGACCGCAGCGCCGCCGCCAGCGCCAGGCCGTCTTCGCCCGCACGGCGGCGCTCGCCCAGCGCCGGGGCATCGCGCCGCTTCGCCAGCTTGCGACCATCGGCTTCGACCAGCACCGGATGATGATGCCACACCGGCACCGGCAGGCCGAGCAGGTGTTGCAGCAGGCGGTGCACGTGGGTTGCATGAAACAAGTCGATGCCCCGCGTAACGCACGTCACCCCATCGGTCGCATCGTCGAGCGTCGCGGCAAGGTGATAGCTGGCCGGGGCATCCTTGCGCCACAGCACGACATCCCCGAACCGTTCGGGCTGCGCCGCCTGCTGCCCGCGCCGTTCGTCGCGCCATGCCAGCGGCCCGGCGAGCGCCACCGCCTGCGCCATGTCGAGCCGCCACGCCACCTCCGCCCCCGGCGCTGGCGGATGGCGGCGGCACGTGCCGGGGTAGAGCGGCCCATCCGGCCCCGCTGCCGTAGCGGCCTGCGCAACCTGCGCGCGCGTGCAGGAACAGGGGTAGAGCAGGCCCTGATCCCGCAGCGCATCGGCGGCGGCCCGATAACGGGCGATGCGCTGCGATTGCGGGGTCACTTCGCGGAACGCCAAACCCAGCCACGCCAGATCGGCGCGGATATCGTCGGCAAGGTCGGCGCGGCTTCGCGCACCGTCGATATCCTCGATCCGCAGCAGAAACGCCCCACCCTCTCGCGCCGCCCGGTCATGCGCCACCACAGCAGCATAGGCATGGCCAAGGTGGAGCGGCCCGTTGGGGCTGGGGGCAAAACGGGTGACGATCATCGCCCCACGTTAGCGCCGCACACGCGCAAGCAGAACCCCGGCCGCGTCATGACGTCCGCGGTGCGATTGCATATAACCGAATCGGTGGGCCAAGGGACGGCGCAAAACAAAACGGCTGTCCCGCCGGGACAGCCGTTTTTGTCTTTGCGATCGCTTCAGGCGCCTGCTCAGACGAGCGTGGCGGTGAACATCATCCCGCTGAGACCAGCGGCGAGGATGAACGGAAGCGCGATAGCGGTAAAGCTGCGCATGGTGTTACCTCCTGTTGTGGTTCACCTTGCAGGCTTCCTCTCAGGCTTGAAACGGTCCGGCAGGGTGGGCTGGATGCATCAGAGCTTGGGATGGGAAATACGCCGTTCGACGTATGCTGCAAGTGCGAACGGAGTAAGTACGGTTGCATGTAACGCAACCGTAACAATTCCGGGACTTTTCCCCGTATCCACTGCCCATCTGGACAGGTCACGCCCCGTTGCCTATCGGCTGGCCATGACCATCCAGCCATCAGAATCGATCCTTATCGTCGACTTCGGCAGCCAGGTGACCCAGTTGATCGCGCGCCGCGTGCGCGAGGCCGGGGTCTATTCCGAAATCGCACCGTTCAGCCAGGCTGAAGCCGCCTTTGCGCGGATGCAGCCCAAGGGCATCATCCTTTCGGGATCGCCCGCCAGCGTCCCTGCCGATGACAGCCCGCGCGCGCCGCAAGTGCTGTTCGACAGCGGCCTGCCGATCCTGGGCATCTGCTATGGCCAGCAGGTGATGAGCCACCAGCTCGGCGGCAGGGTGGAGCCGGGCGATTCGGGCGAGTTCGGCCGCGCTTTCCTGACCGTGACCGAACCGTGCGCCCTGTTCGACGGGCTGTGGGCCGTGGGTGAACGCCATCAGGTGTGGATGAGCCATGGTGACAAGGTCACCCAGTTCGCGCCGGGCTTCCGCATCGTGGCGGTATCCGATGGCGCGCCCTTTGCCGTGATCGCCAACGACGAACAGCGCCGCTATGGTGTGCAGTTCCACCCCGAAGTGGTCCACACCCCGGACGGCGGCAAGCTCATCGCCAATTTCGTGCGCCACGTCTGCGGTTGCGCGGGCGACTGGACGATGGCCGAGTTCCGCAAGACCAAGATTGCCGAAATCCGCGAACAGGTGGGGGACAGCCGGGTGATCTGCGGGCTTTCAGGCGGCGTGGATTCCGCCGTCGCCGCGGTGCTGATCCACGAAGCGATCGGCGATCAGCTCACCTGCGTTTTCGTCGACCACGGGCTGATGCGCATGGGCGAGGCCGAACAGGTCGTTTCGCTGTTCCGCAACCACTACAACATCCCGCTGGTCCACAAGGACGTTTCGGCGCTGTTCCTGGGCGGGCTGGCCGGGGTGACCGACCCCGAAGCCAAGCGCAAGTTCATCGGCAAGACCTTCATCGACGTGTTCGAAGCCGAAGCGCGGCAGGTCGGCGGCGCCGATTTCCTTGCGCAGGGCACGCTCTATCCCGACGTGATCGAATCCGTTTCGTTTACCGGCGGGCCTTCGGTGACGATCAAGAGCCACCACAACGTGGGCGGCCTGCCCGAACGCATGAACATGAAGCTGGTCGAACCCTTGCGCGAACTGTTCAAGGACGAAGTGCGGGCGCTGGGCCGCGAACTGGGCCTTCCCGATGTGTTCGTCGGCCGCCACCCCTTCCCCGGACCGGGGCTTGCCATCCGTATCCCCGGCGAAGTGACCCGCGAACGCTGCGACGTGCTGCGCAAGGCCGATGCGATCTACCTTGAGGAAATCCGCAACGCCGGGCTCTACGACGCGATCTGGCAGGCCTTCGCCGTGCTGCTGCCGGTCAAGACCGTGGGCGTAATGGGCGATTTCCGCACCTACGATAACGTCTGCGCCCTGCGCGCCGTCACCAGCACCGATGGCATGACCGCCGACATATACCCGTTCGACGCCGCCTTCCTCTCGCGCGTGGCAACGCGCATCGTCAACGAGGTCAAAGGCATCAACCGGGTGGTCTATGACTATACGTCCAAGCCGCCGGGCACGATCGAGTGGGAATGATTCAGGCCACTCCAGAGGGGGCCTAGACTACGAAAAATGCCGATATGAACCTATGATATAAAAAGATTTTATTGCAAAGACATTCACCGGCAATCGGTGGGTACGTTTCAAGTCTTGCAGCCGTCCAGACGGTACCGGCTGGTCTTGTTTCTCGCAAAAATGCTCGTTACCGTCAGGGACACAACAGCCCTGACGGTAATTTTTTTGCCTTCAACATCCTGAAAAACTTATGTTTTTTGGGGAAGAGAGGTACGTTTTAGGCTGACGGTAAATTTCTACGGAGAAACCTGTCATGCTGACCGACACTGCCCTCAAGAAGCTGAAATTAAAAGATAAACCCTACAAGGTTACGGACCGCGATGGCATGTATGTGCGGGTCGTGACGAACGGGACGATTTCCTTCCGCTACGACTACCGCATCAACGGACGCCGCGAGACGGTGACGTTCGGAAAGTACGGTTTGGCGGGGATTTCGCTGGCCCGTGCCCGTGATCTGCCAGCCGTCTCCAGACATATCGATGGCGTGAAATTCGCGATGTAGCTTTGTAATCGGCATCTCAGATTTCCTTTTTGGTTAGAATGCGCTGGCAAACGTCCGCGACGGCCATCAGAAAGTCGTCCGCACCTCCCGCTGCTGCTATCGTCAGCCCCACAGGACGGGGCGTGTCCGGGCAAGGAATCGAGATCGCGCAAGCATCGAGCAGGTTTGCGATGGTAGAATTGCGCAGCATGAGGGCGTTGACGCTGCGATAGGTTTCCCCGTCGCTCAGACTCGCAATCGAGGGAGCGAACTGCGGCACGGTTGGCCAAACCAGAGCACTTAGCCCGATCGTTTTCGCTTCAATTTCTGCTATGAAATTACGGCGCGCCTCGACGAGCCCGGCGTAGGCCCATGCTGGCATCCTGGTACCTGCATCAATGCGCGCGAGTACAAATGGATCATATTCGGCTTCACGACGGGCGGCCAGGAAGGGGCGGTGCCAATAGGCAGCTTCGACCGCAGGAAAGGTTGCGTCAGCCATCATCGACGGCAGGCGATCAAAGGCCTCGATCTCCAACGGCTCAATGCTGACAGCCGCACGCTCTGCCTCGGCGTCGAGCCGCAACGGCATAACCGATCTGGCGGCGTCGCTTTGGAGTTGCGCAATCGCCGCATCGATCTGGTTCCGGATCACGTGCCGGCTCATGCCTCGGCGACCGCCAAGGCGACTACGTCATAGGTGAGGCTCAGGTCGCGACCGAGCTTCGGATCGCTGAGCACCGCGGAGAACCGATCTGCGAAGCGGATACCGCCTGAGACCGGCAGGGTGCCGCAGAACATGACGAAGCCGTCGGGCGCAGCCCCATTTTGCTCTTCGTACAGCGCAAGCAACTCGTCGGGGCGGCGCAAACTGGCAACCGATCCGCGCTGGTAGAAATCCACGCGCCCGGGAATGCTGGACATCAGTTGGAGATCGTCCCAATGCGCAGCGACGTCTTCCCAGGCCCACACCTGTGTCGAGACTGGCTTTGCACAAACCTGCTTCGAGAGAGTAAGTCGGGGCCTGTCGGCTTTCAACGCCTGCACTTTTGCCGTGACCGCCGGTTCAGAGTGCGCGCGGGGCCTTCCACATCAAACACCGCGCCCTCAGGAGCAGGCCATTGGGCCTGCGGGACAGAGCGCGTCATCAGCCCCGCTCTGCTATGTGCCACATGGCGCGCCTGCGCGAGGATTGTCACCTGATGGTCCGACGCCCAGCGAGGCTCGGTCGATGCTGTAAGGTCGATAGTGCCGTGTCCGGCAGGCGCTCGGCCGGTGTGTGGAACCAGGCGACAGGGAGAAAGGCGCCCAGCGCCTCAAACAAGAAGGCGGCCCCTTTATGCCGGAAGCATCAGCCGGGACGGCCATGTCGGTTTGCATGTATCCGCCTGAAACTAGCGCACCAAGCAGACCTCGATCAGGTCAGCTGGGTTAGGCCTCGTCATCACCTTCGTTCAGCGCGCCCATCAGGTCGGCAACGGTGGCGAACCGCTCCACCTGGCCTTCGGACGCATCGCGCATCGCGGCCTGAGTGGCGGCGTTGGGAACCCGGATGTCGAAGGGCAGGTTCTTGTCGGAGGCCACGCGCACCAGCATCAGGCGAATGGCGTCGGACACCGACAGGCCCATCCCAGCAAGAATTGCGCTGGCTTCCTTCTTCAGGTCGGAATCAATCCGAGCACGTACTACGTCGGCCGCTGCCACTTCACTCACCCCATTGAAATCATCTGAGCCACATTGTAGCTACAAACCGTAAATGGCTTCCTAACGCCTGGGTGTCAATGCCACTACCCCTCTCTGCACTCTCCCGGGAGCACGTGGAGCACATGGAGCACGTGGGAGTACATCAGCACATATGAGCACAGACAGGACGCTTGTAAGGCACTGAAAACAAAGCCTAAAAATAGTGGTACCTGAAACATATGTTGCACATAACAATTTTAGTTGCATCAAATAACGACAATAAGCATGGCGTAGTTGCAACGAGAGCGCATCCTATGTTGCGCGAGTAAATACCTAAGTGATTGAAAAACGACAATAAATCACGCACAACCTGTTTGTCGCCGCAACAGGGCTGCGACAGAATGGAGTGAAAGACATGGCGACGACCAGGGAGGCGAGTGCGATTACGAAAAAGCAGCTCGCCATGCGCGAACTGCACTGGCCGGGTATGGAAACCTGGCTGTGGAATCGCAAGGCCAACAAGGGGTTTGCAACAATCCCCAAAACGATGCCGCTGATCCTCAAGATCATGGACGAAATGACCAAGGGGGCGCCGGTATCGTCCACTTATCTGACGCTGTGGTGCCATACGTGGGACAACTCGTATGTCATCCTGAACAAGCATGGCGATATGGCCAATGCCTCGGGGTTCGGCGGTCAGCGCGGTGAGCATACCTGGGCCACCCGGATGAAGAAACTTCAGGAACTGAAGTTCATCGACATCAAGCCGGGCAAGTCCGGGCCGATGGGTAATGCGATTATCTTCAATCCGCATTTCATCCTGCGCTGGCATCATTCGATCAAGACGCCGGGTCTCACCGCAACGAGCTATGCGGCGCTGGTCGAAACGGCGCTGGAAATCGGTGCCGGCGACATGCTGGTTGAATGGACGCCGTTCCCGCCTGACGGGGCGCCGCCGGTCATCCCGCAGCCAGTCATCGACGCGGCGGCGAAGGCCAAGGTGGATCTGCCGACCAAGGGAGGCGCGGAATGAGACCCGTAGAAATTACGGGCCGTTTCAAACGCGATTACAAGCGTGAGAAGCGATCCGACGCTGCCCTGGACGACGTATTCCAACCCGTCATCAACATGCTCGTGATGGATGAGGTGCTACCGCCCAACCTTTCCGACCACGCGCTGACCGGCGAGTGGAAGGGCTACCGGGACTGCCACATCAAGCCCGACCTGATTCTGATCTACTGCAAGACCGAAGAGGCACTTCTCCTGGCCCGCATCGGTTCGCACAGCGAACTATTCGGATGACAGGAGTGCGGATCCCCATCCGGGGCCGCAACGCAGATGGGCGTGCAAACGGCCACCTGCGTTGCAGCCTCGGATAGAGAGAACATCGACTTGGCGCTACCAAGGGGCGCCATGTGACACTCCCCTTGCGCGAGGATCGTCACCCGGATGGGCCGAGGCGCCGGCACGGTGACTTGGTCGGCGCGCCTGCGCCGGTAGAGCCGGACCCGGCAGGGTCGCGCCCTGATTTGTTCCTGCATACCTTGATCGATTTCAGGTGACTGCTCACGGAGCTTCAACACCGCATCTTCACCCATGATACACGTGCGTAATCGGTGACCACCTGCGCCGCAGCCGTATGAAGTGCGCTACGGCAGCGGCGCCATTTCGATGAGGTCAGCGTTGGCGCTGACACGGCACCTTGGGCGTAGGAGTCGCCGGAATTTGCCCAGGTCGCCTAGACCGCTCGGCAACCGGCAGGAGACGAAGTTTGTTCGCCCCTGCGTGAGGTGCGTTCAAGCCGTCGGAATGCATTCAATCAATAGTTTGAGAGGATGGGTTGTACGTTCGCAGCCTTTGCGCGGGCATCGGCACGCTTGAGCGCGGACCGCTTTTGGGCAGTGCGCCGCGCACCACCATTACGGCAGGACTCAACCACCAGCACCGCCCCATCGGGTGCCAGCTTTTCCTTGCGCGCGTTCACTCCTGCAAGGTAGCCGTTGAGTTCCAGCGTTTTCATGAAGCCCCAGATAGTCCCAAATGCGCCGGATTGCCAGATTCTTCGACTATACGGCGATAGAGGTAAGCAAGGTCTAAACCCTCGGCGAGAGCATAGAGTGCCCGGGCCTGCTCCAGCATGGACATGTCACCACCGGCAACTTCGTGCTGACCCAGCCTGTCCGCGATCATGTCCTCGACAGCAGGCAGGACAATTGCCGCATCCTCGCGAACCATAAGTTTAAGGCACCGCGCCTTGTCCCCGCGTCCATCAAAATAGCTACCAGAAACCTGCTCGACAGCGAATTGAGGATGAGCCGGATGATACCACCCGCCCTGCCCGTGCAAGGCTTTTTCATCATCCACAAAGCCCGCTGCGGCCATGGCTTGGTCAAAGGCCGTATCATTGCCTGCGACCACGTCGAAATCCGCCGACATGAACGCACCGTCCGTGTGTATCGCGGCGGCGGCCCCGCCGACCAATACGGCCAGTCTTCCGGTTGCCTTCTCGTAAGCAGAAAAAGCATCGGCCAGCGGGGCAAGGGCGGCAAGATATTCGGACGGCAAAGACATTTCGGGACGCTGTTTACGCGCGAAACACCCATTGTCATAGTCGGTGGGATCGCTCTCCAAATACAGGTGCTTGTTGACCCAAATCGCTACCATTGTCGCAATCCTTGCCGAACTGCAGAACCTCGACGCTGCCCCGCCTTTCCCGAAAACCGTGGCAAACGGTCAATTGGAATTGCCGCAATGGATTTCAGCCGGCGATGGAATGTCGCTCGTCATCAATCGCAAGATCAGCAATCTGATCAGGGACTTGGCGAACTCGCTCTACGAGGCGCAGCCTGCGATGGCCAAGGCCATTTCCCGCGCAGATTGGGCCGGTCTTGTGCGGCGAGTCATAGGCCCCCTGCTGGGAAACACGGATCTCGATGACCCGTTCGAAAGCAGCGCAACGACCATTCTTACAAATCTGCGGCATGAGCTGGCGACCACTGAATGGAACTATAACACGCGGACATTCCTGTTTGGCTGCTCTTGCATCGAACACCATGACATCCCGCCATTTACAATCGGCCCGGTGACGGTCTGGAAGCGTGAGAAGTGGCTCGATCAGGCACTGGAGAATGGCCGGGTTACCAAGATTTCCTATCAAAGACTTCTCGCCCGCTGGGCCGGCAAATCGGTCAAGAAGCGCAAACCTTCGCGGGATAGCGCGAATGAACGCGCCGTTGCCGATGCCATCGGTGACGCACCCTATGTCTGCACCGTCGAGACGAACGGAATCTTTGGCGAGGTCGCCAAGGAAAAGGCTGTAATGGCTGCACGTTTTGCATTGCTCGGCGTCGCCCTGATGTGGGCAAGTCCGACCAAAGCGATGGCCGAACTCAATCTGGTGTTCGATGGCCTGACCTATCGGCAGACTTACGCCTTCTTCCAGGACAGGCCGGAAATCCTGGGCGGGAGCAAATGGGTTCATTCACTTCACGGCCTTTCGCTGTTTGCCGGACTGTGGGAACCCATGATCCAGCAGTGGGCCGACTGGTGGAAAACCCTCGCCGAGGCCATTGCCTGCTGGCTGAGCCCCGATGGCAAGGTTTTGCGTGCACAGCGACATCGCAGTTGAAGGGTCAGCGACATCGTAGATGACGTGTGGGGGGAAGCGGAGGCCGGGCGTAGCCCGGACGTAGCT
>FWWL01000627.1_pt1 | contig 94342 bp, 97 predicted proteins | sample 2228331 | NCBI WGS metagenome assembly FWWL01 (sample SAMEA103939775, study PRJEB20133) | metagenome | reverse complement strand
GTGCGTACGGAAGCTGGTGGTGGTCCTGAACGCGATGATGCGGGACGGGAGGCCGTGGTCGCCGGCACCGCAGGTCACGCCTGCAAGATTGAACTCCTGAGTGTGAAGAAACGATCACCCACCACCTGAGACCGTTGCTCTCCTCGGCAGTGGCCCGAAGGAGGCGGATCAAGGCCCGCTGTCGGACGAAGGGACGTCTCGGAGCCAAAAATCCGTCATTTGACGGACAGGGGTAGCCTTGCCACGCGTGAGAGTCTCGCTCATACGTTGGATTGCCAGCCCTTCGAATTGCCAAGCACGCCGCGGGAGGAGCGGCGCGAGGGGGGCGATGTCGTACTGAGGGGTGATGACGTGAGCCGAGCCAGGAAGCGCTCCCACCAATTCCTAGCGCGGTTGCTGGTGGTTGGGGTCGCTGTTGCGGCGGTAGTGCTGGCGATGCGAGCGCCAAGCGCCTTCTTGGTTGCGCAGGGTGCTGCCAGGACCATCCACGTGAACACGACGGCGGATACCGTGGACGCCAACCCCGGTGACGGGCAATGCGCGGACGATGGGGACGAGTGCTCCTTGCGCGCCGCAATCATGGAAGCGAATGCGCTGTTGGGTAGCGGCGTCGTGACGAGCGTGGAGGTCTCCGTTCCTCCAGGGGAGTTCGTGCTCACGATTCCGGCGATGTCGGACGCGGGGAGTTGGGGCGACCCTGCGATAGGGGACCTCGACGTTTGGGCAGGTCGGGGGGACGAGTACCGGATCGTCGGAGCGGGAGCAGGCGAGACCGTAATCCAGGGCGGCCAGACATTTGACGACCGTGTATTCGAGGTGAACAACGCCGTCGCGGGTGGGGGTATGGCCATGGCCGCTTCAACCCCTACGAGCGGAACGGATGGCCCCGCGCGGGTCATCTTCCGGGACCTGACCATCGCCGGCGGCAGGCCCACCAACCAGGACCTGTATGTGGGCGGAGGGGCTGACGGAGGGGGGATGGCCATCTACCGTGGGGCCTCGCAAGGGGGTGGCGAGACGGTCCTGGAGAGGGTGGTCATCCGGAATAACGTGGCAGAGTACGGGGCCGGCATCTTCCTGAGGGGCGGGATCACCATCCGCGACAGCGCCATCGTCGACAATCGAGCCATGGACCTGGGGTTTCCGCCGGCTCCCGGCAACCCTCCCTGCTCACGGTGGATCGCAGGGGGAGGCATCTACATGGCCAGCGACTATGGCCGCCCCGACACAGACACCCGGTTAATCGAGCGCACCCTCGTCGCCCGCAACCAGGCCTTGTATACGTGCAGCCAGGATGGACACGAGGGCTATGGCTGGTACGGGGGCGCCGTGGTCTCGCACGCCACCCTCGTCAACGTGACCGTCAGCGACAACTACAGCACGGGCGTGGTGGGGGGCATCCTCGTTGACCAAGACGTAGCACTCAAGCATGTGACCATCGCAGGGAACCGTGCGGACCGCGAGACCGGCGGAGTGGAGATCACCGGCTTGGGAGTGAACAGCCTCTTCGCGACCATCGTTGCCGACAACGTAGCACCGGAGGACCCCGACTGCACGTTCTCCGGGCCCGAGGTCTGGTTCTCCCGGGGGTACAACCTGATCGAGAACCCCGGCAGCTGCGAAGGAGGCCGCGACGAGCCCGAAGATACCGACCTCTTCCAACAAGACCCGGGGCTGCTTCCCTTGTCCGACTGGGGCGGCCCGACCCAGTCGCGGCCGCCCGACTTCGCGAGCCCGGCGGTCGACGCGATCCCTGCCTCCGACTGCGATCCTGAGGTCACTACCGACCAGCGCGGCGCGCCGCGCCCGGCGGGGGAAGGATGCGACATCGGGGCCGTGGAGCTGCAGCCCGACGAAACGCTCCTGACACCGCCCGGGAACGTGCAGGCATCCGCCGGCGATGGGCGGGTAACGGTGACATGGCAACCGGTGGCCGGGGCGGAGTCGTACGTCGTGTACGCCTCACGCACGCCCGGCGTCAACAAGGCCAGCTACGAGTCCCGCTATCCAGGCATTACGGCCACGTCGTACCAGGTCACGGGCCTCCAGAACGGGGTCACCTATTACTTCGTGGTGACGGCGGTCAGGGGCGGCGCCGAGTCGTCCGAATCGTTGGAGGTCTCGGCGAGGCCTCAGGCCGGGCTCCCGCGGCTCCGGGCGCTCACCCTGCCCACACCTGTGGTGGTGGGGCTCCCCTTCGACCTGCAGGTGGAAGCCCGCACGCCGGATGATTCCGGAAGGGCTGACCTGGACGGCCAGGTGCAGCTGCGCGTGCTGGGGGCTCGCCTGCGGGGTGCTGACCAATCAGGCGCCCTGGTGGCGGCCATGACCGATGGGCTGGCCGCCTTCGAGGACATCGTTCTGGAGTCGTCGCCCGTCGGCACCGTGTCCTTTCTGGTGGAGGCCGAGGGGGCGGAGGCCGCGCAGGGATCCCTGAAGGTGGCCCTGCTCCTCGTCACCAACAGGGCGGAGCGCAGGGACATCGCCGTCTGGCCGGTGGCGGTGCCAGGACCTGGGGAGGGACAGGCCAATACGGCGGGGAAGCGCTTCGCGCACGTCCGGCTGCTGGCGACCGGAGGGGTGCCGCAGGGGTGCCGGGTGGCGGCTGCCGGCTCGCCGGAAGGCGCGAGTGCCCCGGAGGTGGACGACACGGTGCGCATCGTGCCCTTGCGGGGAGGTGTGGCCGAGGACGTCGCCCCTGCGGATGGGCCGGTGCCGGTGTTGACGAGCGACCGCACCTGGGCGGGTATGGTCCTCCTCAGCATACAGGGGACCACCTACGGCTCTCGCGACGTCTATGCCGTCGCCCCGGAGGGGTGCCAGGTGGGGCTGTTCATAGCGCCGGTGCTTGAGCCGGACTCCCTTCCGGCGGTGAGCCCGCATCTGACAGCGGACACCCAGGAGCCGGTGGCTGCCGAGCCGCTGCGGCTACAGGTGGCGCTGAGCCCGCCTCCAGGGGAGTCGCTGCGCTCGGCATCGCTAGAGATCGAGCTTCCCGATTCGGCGCGCCTTCTAGTAGCAGAGCCCGCTGAGGGCATCTCGCTGCTGGAGACCTGCGCGCCGTTCGTAAACGGTGGGGCCCGCCGCACCTGCTATGCGTTGTCAGGGGGGCAAGAGGGCTTCTTGCCCCGAGGCGTGCCCGTGCTCACCCTGACCGTCCTGCCGGCGGAGGGCCAGTTCACGGCCCGGGCCATCGTGACGGGAGCCGTAGGGGAGCGCTTCCGGTTCCCAGGGGAGGAAGCCGCCCTCGGTCCCATCACGGTCGCGCCGGGGCAGCGGGCCATCGTAGAGTCGGTGGCCCAGCACTACGCTGCAGGTGGGCAGATGGAGCTGACCCTAAGGGGCTTCAATGTGGAGGGCGTCGACCGAATCGTCCTCAGCCGCGGGGGGACCGAATGGGCGGCGGAGAGCGTCCAGGCAGGTTCGGGGGTCGTGCGCGCCACCTTTAGTTCTCCGCCCGAGATAGGCGTGTACGGACTAAGCCTCTACCGGCAGGGGGTGCTGCTCCAGACGGAGGGAGAAAGCTCCATCGCCCTCGCGCCGGCTGTGCCCTACATCGAAGTGGATGTAGGGCGCTGTGCGCAGCCGATCATCCCCCCACGGCCTCTGGCTACAGACGTAGTAGTAGGAATGATGGCACCATGGACGCCGACGTCCTTCTGCTTGTGGTGGCCGAGCCCTGGGCGGTTAACCCCACCTTGGACCGCCCGGCCTGGTCCTGCGGGGGCGGGGCCGAGCCCGTGCTGCCGCAGCTGGTAAATTCTACGGAGCTGCGAGGCCCCCAGGGGGAACAAGGCTTCCTGGTACGTTTGAGCGTTCCGGCAGGAGGCGCCAAGACCTTCCTCGTGAGGCGGTCCCTGAGCCAGGACGCGGTGAACCGGGGTGTGGTGGCCCTGGGGAGCAGGGTTGTGCCGGTGGCAGTGCGCATAATCGGCTACGCCCCCGCGGGGGCGCCGGACGACCGCCGCTGCCCGTCTACGGGCCCATGCCCGGTCGTCCTCGACGTGCTCGAGCGAGGGTGGCTGGCTTACGTGGAGGCCATGGGCTACTTGGCTGCCATGGGGCGAGAAGAGGGTCAAGCGTACCTGCGGATGCTCTCAAGGACGGCGCCTGCGTTGGCCGACGCCCTGCTGGTGGCCCACATCGGACAGGTATCCGACGAGATGGATGCGGTAGTCGCCGAGACCAACGGCCAGGAGGTCCCCGTCTACGGGGAGGGGCCTGCCATCGTCAACTCGGTGGCATCGAACGTGGTCCAAGGCATCCGCAACTTCTTGCAGGACAACGCCGACCTGTTCAGCCTTCAGACCTATATGGACACCCTGGAGTTCACCGTGCAGGGATTCGTAGACGGCACGAACGCCAAGTATTTGACGGCGGCCGCGGATACGGCTGTTCAGGCCTTCACCTTCGGCCTTGTGAACCCCAACTGGGAGCCCCTCTACGCGGATGCCCCCTTCGTCGAGTACGCCCGCGGCGTTGGGACTGTGACGGGGACCGTCTACAACTACTACGCGACAGGCGGGGCGTTGAAAGTCGTGGGGACGGCGCTGAAACCAGTCGCGCAGGCCGGGTTCAACGTCGTCAAAAATATCCGGGGCGCTCCCGTGCTCCCGGCCCGAATCGGCAACGTAAACCTAGCCCTGGGCTATCAGGCCGACCGGGGCCTCTACTTCGCTGCGATCGGAGACAAGTTCCGCTTGTACATTGGGGCACTCAACGCGGCTCCGAGAGAGGGGGCGAGGTGGACGCGCCTGTTGGCGCTCGACATTACGCAACGTACGCCCCAGGGGGCAGCCTTCGCGGTACTCAGACGCTGTCTCCTGCAGGGATTTAACCTGGAGGACTGCCTCAACACCGAGGTATCCCAGGTCCTGACCCCAGAGGAGCTCGCCGCGTTCCGCTGGCAACTGCAGAACGCGGGCGTCAGCGGCAATGACCTCAGCCCCCTGGAGGAGCAGCTGGAGGAGGCCAGGCGCCGATTCTACGAGGCCAACGACGGCTGGCGAGTCAACCTCAAGGGGGAGACGGACCAGATGTCCGTGCCTGCCCTTTCGAGCTACGACCCCAACGAGATCGCCGTCACGCCTGCCGGGCCCGACGGCTGGGTGCGTTCGCTGGACACCGTGCGAGCCACGGTGCGGTTCGAGAACGAGGGCAGCGGACCGGCCTACGACATCCGCATCGACGTGCCCTTGCCGCAGGAGCTGGACGAGTCTTCGCTCGTGGTGGAGGCCTCGAGCCACTTGTCGTACCTGGTAGACCCAGACGTAGTGGACTTCCTGCCACAGGAGCTTCACCAGGCCGGGAATGAGTACAGGCAGGCGATGCAGGTATCTTTCGATCCAGAGACGAGGATCCTCAGTTTCTACTTCCCGAACATTTTACTCCCGCCGGCAAGTTGCGAGGAGAACGGTGGCAATCCCGAGTGTAACGATGGCTTTGTCACGTTTTCGATCCAACCGCGGCAGATGTTGAATGATGGTGAAGAGGTGAGTCTGTTCGCAGATATCTACTTCGATCTAAACCCGGCGGTTCGAACGAACACGGAAACTCGACGGATCGACGTTGGCGGTCCAGAGGTGGCGATCGGCGAGGTGCGGACTTCGGCTGACGGGCGGGCGGTCGTCGAGTGGAGGAGCAACGACGCGGGGAGCGGTTCGGAGGAAGTCGTCGTGGAGGTGCTGGACGAGGGCGCCAGCCTCTTCCCGATTGCCGTTGTCCGTGCGTCCGGGAGCGAGGGCACGGCGGAGGTGGCGCTGCCCGGGCCTGGGCAGTATGTAATCCGCGCGTATGGATATGACCGCCTCGGTAACCGGGGCGGAGAGGTTAGCGTCCCTATCGAGGTCATTGGAACCGTTGGGGACGGTGGCGCTGGTGGGGAAGGAGGGTCCGCTCCGGGGCCGTTGCGGGTGGTGACCGTGGCGAGTCCGACGGGTACGGGAGAAGTCCGGTTCGAGCTTCCGGCCGGCCTCAGCTTTACGGGCTTCGAGGTGGTGCCGTATTCGGGAACTCCGCCGGTGGCGGTGCCTCCGGAGTATGAGCTTCCGCACGGGCTGTACTCCGTGACGGTGAGCGGGGTGAACCCGGGGTCCTCGGTAACGCTGACGGTCACACTGCCGGAGTCGGTGCCTGAAGGGACGGTTTGGCTGAAGCGTTGGGGAAGCTCGTGGACTGCCATGCCGGTGGGCGACGACGATGGCGACGAGGTCATCACAATGACTCTGACGGACGGCGGCGCGGGTGACGGCGATGGGGTCGCGGACGGGGTGATAAGGGACCCGGGTGGGCCGGCGGTGCCGTACGTGACGTATGCGCTCGTACCAGGGTGGAACATTCATGCGTGGTGGGGTACCGACGGAGAGGAGCCGGGTGCGGCGCTGTCCGGGGTGACGGGGTGGCCGGCGCAGGTGCTTGCGGTCTACGGGTTCGATCCCGATCGGCAGGAGTGGCTGCGGTACTTCCCTGGGATGGATGGGGTCCCCGGGCTCAACACCCTAACGGGGCTGCAAAAGGGGGAAGCGTACTGGATCTCTTACGGAGGCACCGAAGGCGGCAGTTGGCGGTACGTGGGGCGGCTGCCGGAGCCGGGGACGTGGACGTACGTGCTGCGGCCTACGTGGACGGCGGTGACGTGGGTCGGTACGGAGGGGGCCGAGATTGAGGAGGCGTTTGGCGGGACGGGAGCGGTGGACCGTGTGACCGCGGTCTACTGGTGGGACAACACGGGTCAGCTGTGGCGGGCGTACTTCCCGGGCGCGCCTATCGCTTCGGACCTGCGCGCCCTGGAACGGGGAGAGGTCTACTGGGTGGCAATATCACCCGGACCGCCGGTCACCTGGCGGCCGCGATAGCGACCCGGGTGTGGCCACGATGCGTGGGGGCTGCGGGCCCGGCAGCCCCCGCGCATGGCCGTTCGTGCGGTCGCGATCACCTTCGCTCCTCGGCGCCGCCTTGCTGGCGCGCAACCGCTTGTTCCGAGAGGATCGAGCTATGGACCCTGATGGCCATCTCCTAACCCCACAGCTCGAACAGCTCCTTCACCAGCTTCAGCTCGAACAGCTCGACCGAGACCTCTTCCTCGGGGATCCAGGGAAGGGGGAAGGGCGGCTCTTCGGCGGGCTCGTCCTCGCCCAGTCCGTGACAGCGGCATACCGCACGGTCGAGGAGCGGTTCATCCACTCGCTCCACGCGTACTTCCTGCGGCCGGGCCGTCACGACGTGCCGATCCGGTACGTCGTCTACCGGATCCGGGATGGGAAGTCGTTTACCACTCGGGACGTGGTCGCGTACCAGGCCGGCGAGGCCATCTTCAACCTCTCCGCGAGCTTCACGCGGCCGGAGCCCGGCTACGACCACCAGGAGCCCATGCCGGCGGTTCCACCGCCCGAGAACCTCCCAGAGTGGGCCTTCTTCCGGCCGGGGAAGGACGAGCTGCCGGAGGAGATGCAGCGCTGGGTTCGAGAGCGGCCGATCGAGGTGCGCGCCATCGAGACGCCGGAGCCGAAACCGGGCGAGACGCCCACCCGCCGCGTCTGGATGCGGCCGAAGGGCTCGCTGCCCGAGGATCCGGTCGTCCACGCTGCGGTGCTCGCCTACTCCAGCGACATGGGCCTGCTCAGCACGGCGCGGCCGACGATGCAGCGCTGGCGGCATCGCGGGATGGCGGCGAGCCTGGACCACGCGATCTGGTTCCACCGCCCGCCCCGCTTCGACGGGTGGATCCTGTACACGAGCGAAAGCCCGGTAGCCCACGCCGCGCGGGCGCTCATCTTCGGCCACATGTACCGTCCGGACGGCACGCTCATCGCGACGGTGGCCCAGGAGGGGCTCATCCGGCCGCCGAAGGACGAGGTCGCCGATACGGGTGATGGACGGCACGCCTGATCCGATCGCGGCGCGGGTCCTGGCGGCGCTCGATGCAGCGGGCGTCACGTATGAGGTGGTGCCGTGCGATCCCGAGTTCGCGGACACGGCGGCGTTCTGCGAGCGGTACGGCGTGCCGCTCGAGCGCTCCGCGAACACCATCCTGGTGGCGTCGCGGACGGAGCCGAAACGGTATGCCGCCTGCGTCGTGCTGGCCAGCACGCGGCTGGACGTGAACCGGACGGTCCGGAAGCGTCTCGGCGTGCGCCGCTGCTCCTTCGCCGACGCCGAGGAGACCCGCGCCCTCACGGGCATGGAGATCGGGGGCGTGACCGTCGCCGGCCTCCCCGCAGGGGTTCCGCTCTGGGTCGATGCGCGGGTGATGGAACAGCCCTGGGTGGTTGTGGGAGGCGGCAGCCGCAGCCTGAAGGTGAAGCTCGTCCCGGCGGAGCTGTTGAAGCTCGGGGCAGAGGTCGTCGAAGGGCTGGCGATGGAGCCGCGCTCGGACCTGCAGGGGTGAGGCGTTCAGAGGACGACGAGGTTGTCCCGGTGGATGGCCTCCTCCCCGTAGGAGTAGCCGAGGACCTCGGCGATGCGGTCGCTCCGAAGCCCCTTGATGCGAGCGAGCTCCTCGCTCGAGTAGTTCGTGACACCGACTGCCACCCGCTCGCCGGCTCGGTCGAACACCGGCACGGATTCGCCGCGCTCGAAGGAGCCCCGCACCTCGCAGATCCCGGCGGGGAGGAGGCTTCGGCCCCGCTCGCGCAGCGCCACGGCGGCGCCCTCGTCGACCACGATGGAGCCCGAGGAGGTCATGCTTCCCAGGATCCACCGTTTCCGGCTCTCGATGGGGTTGGCAATCGCTGGGAAGAAGGTGCCGACCGGTTCGCCGGCGGCGGCGCGGAGGAGGACGTTCGGCGCGTGGCCGTTGGCGATCACGACGTCGCAACCGCCTTGCACGGCCACGCGCGCCGCCATGAGCTTCGTGACCATCCCGCCGGTGCCGGGCCCGTGGGCGCCGGCGGCGAACCGCTCGATCGTGGAGTCGATGCGCTCGACCCGGGGGATGAGCCTGGCATCGGGGTTCGTGCGCGGGTCGGCATCGAACAAGCCATCGACGTCGGTGAGGATGACGAGGAGGTCGGCGTCGATGAGGTTTGCGACGTGCGCGGAGAGGCTGTCGTTTTCGCCGATGCGTGAGGCGAGGACCTGGTCGAGGGCCACGGCGTCGTTCTCGTTCACGATGGGGACGGTGCCTGCGTCGAGAAGGTCGCGCAGCGTCGTGCGGGCGTTGAGGTAGCCGAGGCGATCGGCGAGGTCACGGCGAGTGAGAAGGACCTGGGCCACGACGATGTCGTGCCAGTCGAAGAGCTCGTCCCAGCTCTGCATGAGATGGGTCTGCCCGACGCTCGCGTACGCCTGGCGGCTCGGCTGCCGGCCCGGATGAAGCCGGTGTGCGAGACGGTGGCGCCCGGCCGCCTGCGCCCCGCTGGAGACGATGACGACGCGCGCGCCCTGCGCCTTCAGCCGCGCCACCTGTGTCACGATGCGTGACATCGCCTCGAGGTCGAGGCGATCGGACCCGGCGGTGAGCAGGCTCGTCCCGCACTTGACGACGATCTTCCGGTACTTCACGAGAGGCATGGTACGGCGCCGCAGGGTTCGGCCGCAGGGGCGTTCACGGCAATGACTCGCAGGCCAGGCCGTCTCCGTCCCCGTCGAGCCGGTTCACGTCGGCCGGGTCGAGCGTCTCGTGGAACCACTGCGCGTGCGCGTGCGACTGGAAGTCGGCGCAGTCGCAGCGGTTCTGACCGGGAACGTAGCAGGGAGGCGGTTCGAACGGCGCGGGCGCAGGCGCGCTCCCGGGGCCGGGAGCTGCCGGAGCGGACGGTGGTGGCTCCGCGCCCCACAGGCCGCGGCCTGCAGCCCGCGCGGCCTGTTGCGCAGGAAGGAAGCGTGACTCCACGTATTTCACGTCCGGCGGATAGGTGGTGACGACGGCGAGGCCGGCCAGGAGGAGCGCTTCGTTCACGAGCGTCCCGTCCTGAAGCCAGACATAACGAAGCAGGCGGCCGTACCGGTCGCGTTCGCTGACGTCCCGTTCCAGGCAGACGGTGCCCTCGTCGAGCAAGGAAGCCAGGTAGTCCCGCGCTTCCTTGCCGAACGGCTCCGGGGGCTGCTCCGGGTGCACCGTCTCGGGGGTGTCGATCCCGATGAGGCGGACGGTTTCGACCCTTCCGCCCACGCGAACCGAGATCGTGTCGCCGTCGATGACGCGCACGACCTCCGCGGGCTCGCAGGAGGGCAGGCCGAGGGCCGGACTGGGCGCCGGCGACTCCCCTGCGGGCGAGGACTCGATCCCACGAGGGCTGGCGAGCGGCTCCGGGCGTGAGGCCGCCGTCGTCCCCTCCGCTTCGGTGGCGTGGGTTGGCGATGGTTGCTCGTCGGCCGCCGGTGCCACGCAGGACAGCGCGAGGATGGCCAATACAGGTGCCAGAAAGACGGGCAAGAGCCGCAGCAACATCGCAGCCTGCGGAGATCGTACGGGACGGACGGCTCCATGCCGAGCTAGGCTTGACGCTCGTTCCTCCTGTTCGGCAGCTTCAGGGCAGATCGTTAGGTGCGGGGGGGCGTGATGCCGTTCGATCTCCCGGCCGGAAGCTTCCGGCGCGAGCTGTTCGAGCGAAACGAGGACGTGTTCCGTGCCATCGAGCGCCATCCGTTCGTCCAGGGCGTAGGCGATGGGACCTTGCCGAAGGAATGCTTCGGCTACTTCCTGAGCGAGGATCTCTTGTACTTGGACGAGTTCGCGAAGGTGCTCGCCTCCGGCGCCCGGCTCGCCGACACGCCGGACACGCGGCAGCTGTTCCTCGACCACGCCTCGAACGTCCGTGCCGTGGAGCAGCGGCTGCACGAGACGCTGCTCCCGGAACTCGGCATCGATGCCTCTGCCGTGCGGGAGCGGGAGCCGAAGCCGGGGACGCTCGCCTACACGAGCCACCTCCACCGTGCGGCCCAAGGGCCGCTCGCGCTCCTCGTGGCCGGCGTGCTCCCGTGCTACTGGGTGTACGCGCACGTGGGCGAGCTGCTGCTGGAGCGGTCACCCGAGGATCCGCTCTACCGCACGTGGGTCGCGTCGTACGCCTCGCCAGAGTTCGCGGCCGGCGTGGAGGCGCAGCTCGCGCTTGCCGACCGTCTGGCCGCCGACGCGGGGCGAAGCCTTCGGGAGGAGATGCACCGGGCCTTCCGCCGGAGCATCCGCTACGAGTGGATGTTCTGGGACCAGGCTTACCGCCTGTCTGACTGGCCGATCGGCCCTTGAGGGGGGTTTGACGACGCTCCCTGCCCGCACGACGATGGACGTGAGCGCACGGGGTGGTCAGCGGCGTGCTGGCCTGAGAGAGACCCGTCGAACCTGATCCGGGTAATGCCGGCGGAGGGAATGCGCACGCGCAAGGCTCCCCACTGGCTTCCCCGCGGGTGAGGCGGCGCTGACCGCCTAGTCGGTGCGAGGGAGGGACTCATGCGGCCGGTGGTGGTCACCGTGGCCGGCTCCGACAGCGGCGGTGGGGCAGGGATCCAGGCGGACCTGAAGACGTTCCTCGCGCACGGTGTCTTCGGCGCGTCCGTGGTCACGGCGATCACGGCCCAGAACACGGTCGCGGTCACGGCGGCCGAGCCGCTGCCTCTGGACCTCATCGAGGCGCAGATGCGGGCCATCTGGGAGGATTTTCCCGTGGCCGCGGTCAAGACCGGGATGCTCGCCGACGCCGAGCGCGTGCGGCTGGTGGCTCGGCTCCTTCGCCAGTACCGCCCGGAACATCTCGTCGTCGACCCGGTGATGGTGGCGAAGTCTGGCGCTCGCCTGCTCACACCGGACGCCGTTGCCGCCGTGCGGGACGAGCTGGTTCCGCTGGCGACGGTCGTGACCCCGAACGCGCCCGAGGCGGAGGCGCTCACGGGCGTCGAGGTACGGGATCTCGCGTCGGCGGAGGCGGCGGGGCAGCGCCTCCTCGCCCTCGGGGCCCGGGCCGTCGTGGTGAAGGGAGGCCACTTCGGCGAGGAAGCGGTGGACGTGCTCGTGACGAGGGACGGGGCGGTGCGGCTACCCGCGCCCCGGCTTCACGTGCAGAACACCCACGGCACCGGCTGTACCTTCGCATCCGCTATCGCCGCCCTGCTGGCATGGGGAGAACCGCTCGCCGAAGCCGTCCGCCGCGCGAAGGCGTACGTGCGGGCCGCGATGTCCGCCGAGCTGCCCCTCGGCGCCGGCGCTCGCCCGCTCGATCACGGCTTTTTCCTCCCCCGGCGCCCGCCTCGCTGGGAAGAGGGACCGAGGGGGTTCGAGGCATGAGGAAGCGACCGGTCCCGCGGCTCCACGTTCTCACGGACGAGAGCATCCAGAGCCGGTGGACACACCTCGACCTCGCGCGCCTCGCGCTGGAAGGAGGTGCCGACGCCGTCCAGTTCCGGGAGAAGCGCCCGCGGACCACCCGCGAGCTCGTCGAGACTGCTCGCGCGATCGCATCCCTCTGCCGAGCCGTGCCAGGCGTCCTCATCGTGGACGACCGCGTCGACGTGGCCGTCGCGGCCGGGGCCGACGGCGTCCACCTCGGCCGGGACGACCTCGAGGTCGAGGTGGCGCGCCGGCTGCTGGGACCGGACGCGCTCATCGGACGAACCGCGAACTCGTACGACGAGGCGGCTCTGGTCTGGAACGGGCCCATCGACTACCTGGGCGTGGGACCGGTCTTCGGGACGAAAACGAAGGCGAACCCTGCGCCGCCCCTCGGGCTGGACGAGCTGGCGCGGATCTGTCGGGATGCGCCGGTGCCGGTCATCGCGATCGGGAGCATTACGCCCGAGCGCATCCCCGCGGTGATGGCCGCGGGTGCTCACGGGGTGGCCGTCCTTTCGGCGGTCGTCGCTGCAGAGGACGTCGCGGCGGCAGTGCGGGCGTGCCGGGAAGCGGTCGATGCGGCGGCGCGCGCCGGCGAGGGTGCGCGGTGAGCATCGAGTGCGCGGTCGTCGGGGGCGGTGTCATCGGGCTCGCGGTGGCGGAGGAGCTCGCCCGCGCAGGACACGAGGTCGTCGTCTACGAACGGGACCGGGTGGGCGAGACGTGCGCGGCGGCGGTCGCCGCCGGCATGCTGGCTCCCGCGGCGGAGGTCGACACCACGCCGCCGGCGACGACGCAGCTCGCCCTGCAGAGTCACCGGCTCTACCCCGAGTGGGTGGAGCGGCTGGAGTCGCTGACGGGCTGCTCGACCGGCTTCGACCGCTCCGGGACGGTCGTGGTTGCGCTGGACGCCGATGACCTGCGGGAACTCGTGCACATGGAGGAGGCGCAACGCCGCGTAGGGTTCGAGACCCGGCGCCTGAGCCGGGAGGAAGCGCGCGCGCTCCAGCCCTCGCTGGGGCCGAGCGTCGTCGGGGGACTCCTGCTGCCGCACGACTGGCAGGTCGACCCCCGGCGCCTCCTCGCCGCCCTCGTCGCGGCGCTCCGCCATTGGGGCGGTCGCCTGGAGGAGGGGCGCGCGGTCGAGCGCGTGGAGTGGGGTGACGGGTGCTGGCAGCTCCATCTGGGAGACGGGAGCGTCGCCGCCGCGCGCCGGGTCATCGTCGCAGCCGGCGCCTGGACGCGACACGTCCTCCTGCCGGGGGTCTCACCGCTGCCCATCCGGCCCGTCCGCGGCACCGTGCTTCGGCTGGGCGCAGGGCTCGAGTCGACCTGCGTGGTGCGCACGCCGCGCGTCTACGTGGTGCCGCGCCGCCACGGGGAGACCGTCGTGGGGGCCACCGCTGAGGAGCGGGGCTGGTCCCGCGAAGCGCTCGCCGGGGGCGTGTTCGAGCTCTTGAAGGAGAGCCGACGCCCGCTGCCCTGCATCGACGAGATGCCGCTCACCGAGGTGGCTACCGGGTTTCGACCCGCGATCCGCGATGGGGTCCCCGCCATCGGCCCGGTGGATGACGCCGCGACGCTCCTCGTCGCCGCAGGGCATTATCGGAAGGGGGTGGAGCTCGCGCCGATTACGGCCGTGCTGGTACGGGCCGCGGTGGAGGGGCGCGAGCATCCGCTCGCCGCGAGCGTCGACCCGCGCCGGTTCGGGCGGGCGTGAGGAGGTGGGCCTGGCGATGGTCCGCGTGCGGTTGAACGGAGAGGTCCGGGAAGTGGACGAAGGCACCACGCTCCTGCAGCTGCTCGGCGAGCCCCGTCCCGGGCGGGCTGCCGCCGTCAACGGCGAGGTGGTGCCGCGGTCAGAATGGGCGCGGCGGGTCTTGGCCGAGGGGGATGAGGTCGAGTTCGTCCGCGCCATCCAGGGAGGGTGTTGAGATGGACAGGAACGCGCTCTGGAGCCCGCTCCCGCCTTGGGAGCTCGCGGGGCGGCAGCTCTCGTCGCGCCTCATCCTCGGTACGGCTCGGTACCCGAGCCATCAGGTGCTCGCGGAGTCGCTCGCGGCTGCCGGCGTAGAGCTCGCCACGGTGGCCATTCGGCGGGCGCAGCCGGGCACCGGTTCGGACGACGTCTACACGCTCGTCCGCGAGTGCGGCGTAGAGGTGCTTCCGAACACCGCGGGCTGCTTTTCCGCGCGGGAGGCCGTGCTCGTCGCCGAGCTGGCGCGGGAAGCGCTGGAGACGAACTGGGTGAAGCTTGAGGTCATTGCCGACGAGGAGACGCTTCTCCCCGAGCCGGTGGAGCTGGTGGAGGCGGCGCGCGAGCTGGTGCGCCGCGGCTTCGTCGTGCTCCCGTACACGAACGACGACCCCGTGCTGGCGAAGAAGCTGGAGGAGATCGGCTGCGCGGCGGTGATGCCGCTCGGGGCCCCCATCGGAAGCGGCCTCGGCATCCGCAACCCCCACAACATCGCCCTCATCGTGGCGCGGGCAAAGGTCCCGGTCATCGTCGACGCAGGGGTCGGCACGGCTTCGGACGTCGCCGTCGCCCTCGAGCTGGGGTGCGATGCCGTCCTCCTCAACACCGCCGTGGCGCGCGCGCACGATCCGGTGGCCATGGCGACGGCGATGCGGCACGCGGCCATCGCCGGCCGGCTCGCGTTCCAGGCCGGCCGGATGCCGAAGCGGTTCTGGGCGGATCCCTCCTCTCCGCTCGAAGGGAGGGTCGAGGCGCCGGCGTGGCCGTGACGGATACGCGCATCATCGTCGTCGCCGACCTCGCGACGGTGGGGGACGAGCGGCGCTGGCTGGAGGCCGTGCGCGCCCTGGGGCAGGCTGCCAGGGGGCGCGGCGTCGCCCTGCAGGTCCGCGCCAAGCAGCTCGACCCAGGGAGGCTCTCCCGGCTGGCTGGGGCCGCGCGTGAGGCAGTTCCGTCGGAGGTGCTCCTCATCCTGAATGGGCCGGCACAGCTGGCGCGGGAGCTGGGGTTCCCTGCCGTGCACTGGCCCGAGGATGCGATCCCAGCGCACGCCCCGCCTGCTGCGGAAGGGCTGATTCGCTTCGCCGCCGTGCACTCCCTCGAGGCAGCGGCGCGGGCGGCGCGGGCCGGCGCGGACGCCGTGGTCTTCGGCCCCGTTTTCCCTCCGCGCTCGAAGGAGGGGACCGGCGTCGGCCTCGCGGCCTTGCGGGAGCTGGCGGAAGGGTGCTCGCTTCCCGTGTTCGCCATCGGTGGCATCGACGAGTCGAACGCGCGTGCGTGCCTCGAGGCAGGAGCGGCAGGTGTGGCCGTCGTGGGGGCGGTGATGCTCGCCCCCGACCCGGTCGCGGCGCTCGATGAGCTCTGCCGCGCCATCGAATCCTCCCTCGCTGCTCGCTAGCGCGCCGCGCGCAGGGTGGCGCGCCGCTCGAGGATGTGCGAAGGTTGCCAGGACGCCGGAAACCGTTCGCCTCGACCGCTCGCCTCCGAGTGTTGCTTCGGGGCAGAGAGGAGCGTCACATGAGACGACTGAGATTGACGATGGCAGCCGCGGCGCTCGGCTTGCTCGCCGGCCTCCTTCTCGCTGCCTGTGGGGGTGGCGGAGGCGGCGCTTCCGACGAATCGTACGTGCGCGGCGTCTGCGACGCCTTCCACAAGTTCCAGGAGGACGGGACCAGGGTCTTCAACGACCCAGAGGTGCTGGAAGACGAGGAGGAGCTCGCAAAGCGGTTCGGCGAACTCGTGCGCGCCCTCGCCGATGACCTCGATGACGTTCGCGCGCCGTCGGACGTGGAGCAGTACCACGATCGCATCGTGGAGCGGTTCCATGAGATCGCGGATCAGTTCGAGTCCGGGTCGGTCGACGACCTGAGCGACCTGGGCGACGTTCCCGAGCCACCGCAGGATGTCCAGGACCGGCTCGCAGCAGCGGCGGCCGATGTCGAGGAGTGCGAGGGGCTGGACATCTTCTGACGCTTGGCGGCGCCGTGGTGATCGAGGGAGGCGGGCCTCCGGCGTCGGCCCCGCCTCCCGCTCGTCCGGCTATCCGGGAGAGAATGCAGGGTGAGGGCTCAGATGGCGACCTCGCCCCGTTCTCCGGTTCGAACTCGGATCGCCTCTTCGACGGGGATGACGAAGATCTTCCCGTCGCCGATGTTCCCGGTGCGGGCGCTGCGGATGATCGCTTCCACGACCCGCTCGACCGCCATGTCGCTTACGACGACTTCGATTTTGATCTTCGGCAGCATGTCGACCGTCACGGTTTCTCCGCCGCGGCCTTGATGGACGACCCCTCGCTGGGCTCCTCGGCCGGTCACCTGCGTGATGTTCATGCCGTGGAACCCTAGCTCCTCCAGCGCTTGCTTCACGTCGAGGAGCTTCTCCGGGCGGATGATGGCTTCCACCTTCTTCATCTCGAGCTCCTTCCTCAAGCCTCGCGCGGCCGCGGACTCGGCGCCGCGGCGGCAGTGTACGACTCCGGTGCCAGCGGGATCGCGGGCCCCGCCGGGAGCGCCACGCCGGCCGCCTCTTCGAAGGCATAGGCGCGCTCCCCGTGCTGCGTCACGTCGAGCCCGAGCTCTTCCTCCTCCTCGGTGACCCGGACGCCGACGAGGATGTCAAGCACCTTGAGGATGACGAAGCTCACGGCGAACGTATACGCGCCCACCGCCACGATGCCGATGAGCGCGTCGGTGAGGCGGTGCCACTCACCCTCGATGAGGCCTTCGGCGTACGGCAATCCGCTGACCGAGGCGGCGGCGAAGATCCCCGTGGCCACCGCTCCCCAGGCACCGCCGACGCCGTGCACGCCGACTACGTCGAGGGAGTCGTCGAAACGCAGGCGGGCGCGCAGGCGGACGGCCAGGTAGCAAAGCACGCCCGCTACGGCGCCGATGACGATAGCGGAGAGCGGCTCCACGTATCCGGAAGCGGGGGTAACCGCAACGAGCCCTGCTACGGCTCCGGAGGCCGCTCCTACGGCGGAAGGCTTTCCTCCGATGCGCCAGGCCGCGAGGGCCCAGGCGAGCGCGGCCGTCGCCGCGGCGAGGTTCGTGTTCACGAACGCGTACACTGCCTGTCCCGTTGCACCGACAGCACTCCCGGCGTTGAAGCCGAACCACCCGAACCAGAGGATGGCCGCGCCGAGCACGACCATCGGGACGTCGTGCGGTTCCATCGGGATGGTGCCGTACCCGCGCCGACGCCCGAAGATGAGGACCGCTGCGATCGCGGCCACGCCTGCGTTCACATGGATGGCCAAGCCTCCGGCGAAGTCGAGGGAGTTGAGGCCGATGTCCGGCGTGTCGGGGTTCGACGAGAACGGGCTGAGCCAGCCATCCGTTGCGAAGACCCAGTGGGCGACCGGCACGTACACGAGCAGGGACCAGAGGGCCACGAAGACGAGGAAGGGCCCGAAGCGGGCGCGCTCGGCGAAGGCCCCGGTGATCAGCGCCGGCGTGATGATGGCGAACATCATCTGGAAGGCGAAGAAGAGCAGGTGCGGGACACCGTTGGCGATCGGCTCCACGCCCACGTTTCGCAGCGCCAGATGGTCGAAGTTCCCGATGAGACCGAGCCCCTGGTCCGGCCCGAAGGCGAGCGAATAGCCCACGAGCGTCCAGAGGATCGCTACCACCGAGATGCAGATGAAGGACTGCATGATGGTGGCGACCACGTTCTTGCTACGCGTGAGCCCTCCGTAGAAGAACGCCAGCCCCGGCGTCATGAAGAGGACCAGTGCGGAGGCCACGAGCATCCAGGCGGTATTGCCGGGGTCAATCTCCATGCGCATCCCGTCCTTTCAGCGGAGATTCGGCCGGGCGGCTCCGGCCACGAGGGGCACCGTACGCCCGGCCGGTTTCGCGCCGATTTCGCGTGTGTTACGAACGTGTTTCTCGGAGGCGGCCCGCTCGCGGCCAGCGCCTTTCGGCGGCCGCGGTAGAATGCGTCCGCAGCCTGAACGGGAGGTCGAGATGCCGTACGTCGATCGGGACGGCGTGAAGATCTACTACGAGGTCCACGGCCAGGGGCCGGCGATCCTCCTCAGCCACGGCTACAGCGCCACCAGCCGCATGTGGGCCGGGCAGGTGGAAGCCCTCCGCGATCGGTACCGGGTGATCGTCTGGGACATGCGCGGCCATGGGGAGTCGGACAGCCCCGAGGAGCAGGAGCAGTACAGCGAGGCGGCGACGGTCGCCGACATGGCGGCGATCCTCGACGCCTGCGGGGTCGAGCGTGCGGTCATCGGCGGCCTCTCGCTCGGCGGCTACATGTCGCTCGCCTTCCACCTCGCCTACCCGCAGCGGACGCGGGCGCTGATGCTGTTCGACACCGGGCCGGGGTACCGCAACCCGAAAGGAAGAGAGGCGTGGAACGCGACCGCCTTCCGCCGCGCCGAGGCGCTGGAGCGGGAGGGCCTCGCGGCGCTCGGTCAGGGGGCGGAGGTACGCATCGCCCAGCACCGCTCCGCTGCCGGTCTCGCGAAGGCGGCCCGCGGGATGCTGGCGCAGTTCGACTCCCGCGTCATCGACTCGCTGGAGCACATCCGCGTCCCGACGCTCGTGCTCGTCGGCGAGCTTGACGAACCGTTCCTGGGCGCCACGGAGTACATGGCCGCGAAGATCCCAGGCGCGAAGAAGGTCGTCATCCCGCAGGCGGGGCACGCGGCGAACATCGACCAGCCGGACGCGTTCAACCGCGCCGTGCTCGAGTTCCTCGAGTCCCTGCCCGAGGAGTGAGCGAATGCGGGCGATCGTCATCGCGCGGCCCGGCGGACCGGAGGTCCTCGAATACCGGGAGGTCCCGGATCCGGTTCCCGGTCCGGACGACCTGCTCGTCTGCGTTCGCGCTGCGGGGGTGAACCGCGCCGACATCCTCCAGCGCATGGGCGGCTACCCCCAGCCGGGTCCCAGGGGGCCGCACGAGATCCCTGGACTCGAGTTCGCCGGAGAGGTTGTCGCGGTCGGGGAGCGGGTGGAGGGCTTCCGGCCCGGCGATCGCGTGATGGGATTGCTGGCGGGCGAGGGGTACGCGGAGCTCGTCCGCGTCAACCACCGGCACGTGGTGCGGGTGCCGGAGGGTCTCGATTGGCCGGAAGCGGGAGGCACCCCCGAGACGGCCATCACCGCTCTGGACGCGTTCCTCCAATGCGGGCTCGTCGCGGGCGAGCGCGTGCTGATCCACGCGGTGGGCTCCGGCGTCGGAACGCACGCCGTGCAGATCGCGAAGGTGCTCGGGGCCTCACTCGTCATCGGGACGGCAGGGAGCGAGCGGAAACTGGAAGGGGCGCGGGCGCTCGGCCTGGACGTCGGCATCAACTACCGGACCCAGTCCTTCCCCGAGGTGGTGCGGGAGGTGACCGCGGGTGCGGGCGTCGACGTCATCCTGGACGTCGTGGGCGGTTCCTACCTCGCCGACAACATCCGCTCTCTTTCGCCGAAGGGTCGGATGATCGTCGTCGGCCTCATGGGAGGCTCCAAGGCGGAACTCGATCTCGGTCTCCTCCTCCGCGGCCGGCTCCAGATACGAGGGACGACGCTCCGCGCACGGCCGCTCGAGGAGAAGGCGCTTGCCGTGCGCGCCTTCGAGAAGATGGTCCTGCCGCACATCGCGGCCGGTCGAGTGCGCACGGTGGTGGACCGAACGTTCCCGCTCGCCGAAGCGGCAAAAGCCCATCGCGTCATCGAGGCGAACGAGAACTTCGGGAAAGTCGTCCTCCTTCCGTAGGCGCCGAGGGAAGGATAGCAGCGAGGCTGATATCATCGCCGCTGTGAGCGGTCTGCTCCCCGGCGAGTACCTGGCGCTCGCGCTCCTCCGCCTGCGGCCCATGCACGGCTACGAGATGCTGCACGTTGCCCACGGCGAGGGCTTCGATGAGGTCGTCCCTTTCGACCGTGGGGTCCTGTACGCGTACCTGCGCAAGCTCGAGCGGCTCGGCCTCGTGCGGTGGCATGAGACCCGCTCGGGCCGGCGGCCGCCGCGCAAGGAGTACGAGCTCACGGACGAAGGGGAGGCCGTCGTCGAGCACTGGCTCCGCACCCCGGTGGAGCGCATGCGTGAGGTGCGCCAGGAGTTTCTCCTCAAGCTGCACGTGCTCCGTCGCGTCGACCCGCCGGGGTGGCGCGCCCTGCTCGATGCCCAGATCGAGGCGTGCCGCCGGTACATCGACGCGATCGACCGCAGGGCCGGTACGGGGGCGTTCGCCGAGCTGCTGCGGGACTCCAAGCGCTCGGCTGCTGAGGCGACGTTGCGATGGCTGGAAGCGATCCGCGACCGCGACCTCGGGGGGGAGGGATGAGGCGCGGCTGGCTGCTCTGCCTCCTCGCTGGCTGGCTGGCGGTGGCGACGGCGTGCTCGGGATCCGGGCAGGCGGAGCGGTTGGACGTCGCCGCCGCCGCCGATCTCTCGCTCGTGTTGCCCCGTCTCCTTCCCGAACTCGAGGAGCGATGCGGGAGCGAGATCGTCGTGACCTACGGCTCCTCCGGACAGCTCGCATCCCAGATCGAAGCGGGTGCGCCGTTCGACCTGTTCCTCTCGGCCCACGCGCGGTACGTGGATGCGCTCGTCGAGCGCGGGCTCGTCGACCCTGCCGACGCGAAGCCGTACGCCGTCGGGCGGCTCGCGATCGTGACCCGGTCTGGGCTCGTGCCCGTACGGACGGTGGCGGAGCTCGCCGAGCGGAGCGACCTCGCGCGCATCGCCGTGGCGAACCCCGAGCACGCGCCGTACGGCGCTGCGGCCGTGGAGGCGCTCGACGCGGCCGGGGTCCTGGGCGAGGTTCGCGAGCGGCTCGTGTACGGCGAGAACGTGCGCCAGGCCCTGGAATACGTCGAGCAGGGAGAGGCCGATGCCGGCGTAGTGGCGGCGTCGCTGCTCGGCGAGGGCAGCACCGCGCCGCTCGTGCCCGCCGAGCTCCACCAAGCCATCCTCCAGGTGGGGGCGGTCCTGCGAGGTCCCGCCCGGGAGCGGGCTCGCTGCGTCCTCGATGCGATGCGGACGGAGGGAGTGCAGGAGCTCCTCCGGCGGTACGGCTTCGAGGAGGCGCCCCGATGAATCTGGGGCAGGTGGACTGGGATGTGTTCCGCGTGTCCTTCCAGGTGGCAGGCGCCGCTACGGCCTTCTGCGTCGTCGCGGGTGTGCCGACGGCGTGGGCGATCGCGCGAACTCGCCGGCTCGTCGTGCACGCGCTCACGGCCGCGTCTCTTCTCCCGCTCGTCCTCCCGCCGACGGCGGTTGGCTACTACCTCCTGCAGGGGCTCGGCAGGGGGAGCCCACTCGGGCGGTTCCTGGAGGACGAGCTGGGGCTCCGGCTCGTCTTCACCTGGCCGGGGATGGCGTTCGCTGCTGCGGTGGTCTCGTTCCCGCTCTTCGTGCGGACGGCGGTCGCAGGTTTCGAGCAGATCGAGCCCGAGCTGCTGGAGGCGGCCTCGGTGCTCGTGGGGCCGTGGCGCCGGTTCTTCCGGGTCGTCGTTCCGCTGGCGTGGCCGTCGCTCACGGCGGCGTCCCTGCTCGCCTTCGCCCGTTCGCTAGGGGAGTTCGGCGCCACCACGATCGTGGGGGCGAACATCCCTGGCCGCACGGCCACCCTGCCGGGCGCCATCTACCAGGCGGTGCTGGCCGGCGACCGAGCGCTCGCCGACACCCTCGCCGGGCTCTCCCTCCTCACGGGCTCCGCCGTCCTGCTCGCCCTCGGCATCCTCTTCGCCCAGGTTCGCAGGAGGGGCGGATGACCGAGCCGGCGGTCCTCTCCGCCCGGATTCGGAAGCTGTTCCCGGCGTTCGAGCTGAACGTGAGCTTCGAGGCGCGCCGCGGGATCACGGTGCTCTTCGGCGGCTCCGGGGCGGGGAAGAGCCTCACCCTGCGCGCGATCGCGGGCCTGCAGCGCCCGCAGGCGGGCCGGATCACCGTCGCCGGGCGCGTCGTCTACGATGCGGCGGGGCGGACGTGGGTGCCGCCCCATCGGCGGCCGCTCGGAGTCGTCTTCCAGCAGCCGGCGCTCTTCCCTCACCTCAGCGTGGGAGAGAACGTGCTGTTCGGCCTTCGTCTGCCGAAGCAAGAGCGGGAGCGCCGGCTGCGCGCGGTGATGGAGCTGCTCGGCCTCCAGGGGCTCGAGCGGCGCTCACCGCGCTCGCTGAGCGGCGGGCAGCAGCAGCGGGTGGCGCTCGCCCGCGCGCTCGTGCGTCAGCCGCCGGTCCTTTTGCTCGACGAGCCGTTCAGCGCGCTCGACGAGGGGCTGCGGCGCACGCTCCGCGAGGAGCTGCTCCGCATTACGCGCGAGCTGGGGCTGGCGGTGGTGTTCGTCACCCACTCCCTTCGCGAGGCGCACCTGCTCGCCGATGCGCTCGTCGTCCTGGAGGGCGGCCGCGTGTTGCAGGCGGGGCCGGCGGAGACGGTGTTCCGGCGGCCGATGAGCCCTCGCGTCGCCCGGCTGCTCGGCTGGACGAACCTTTGGCAAGGGAGGGTCGTGGGGCGCCACGGAGCCGAATGCATCGTCACGGTCGGGGGGCGCCGCCTCCTCGTGCGGGCAGACGGCGATGTCCCTCCTGAAGGAGGGCGCGTCACGGTCGGCATTCGCTCGGAGCGGGTGATCGTCCATCGCGGCGAATCCGCTGCTCCGGCGCCGAACCAGTTCCAGGCGCGGCTCGCCGAGCTGCTGCGGTACGGGTCCACGGCGACGCTCCGGCTTCGCCCGCCGGAAGACGACCTCCTCATCGAGGTAGAACTCGGCGCACGGCCGCTGGAGGTGCTCCGCGTCGGGGAACGGACCTCATGGCTGGTCGAGCTGCCCCCCGAGGACCTCCTGCTGATGCCCCCGGAGCCTCAGTGACGGAGACGCGGATCCCAGATGTCGCGAAGCGCGTCGCCGAGGAGGTTCGCTCCCAGGACGACGAGGCTGATCGCGAGCCCTGGGAAGACCACGACGTGCCAGTAGCCGAGACGGGCGACGGTGATGTTCTCCCCGCTCATGTCGATCCCCCAGCTCGGCGTTCCCGGTTCCACCCCGATGCCGAGGAAGGCGAGCGCCGATTCGGCGAGGATCGCGCTCCCAAGCGTCGTGCTCATGAGCACGACCGTGAGCGGCAGCACGTTCGGGATCACGTGGCGGAAGAAGATGCGGAGCTCCGACGCTCCGATTGCACGCGCGGCCTCGACGTAGCCGCTCCGCGCCTCCACCATCGTGGCGCTGCGCAGCACCCGCGAGCCGCCGAAGAGAGCGCCGATGGCGATGGCGAGGATGATCGTCTTCACCCCCTGCCCGAAGGCGGTGATGAGCATGAAGTAGAAGACGATCGACGGGAACGCCGCCCAGGCCTCGCCGGAGCGCTGGATCAGGTAGTCGAGCCAGCGGCCGAAGTAGCCGGAGACGATGCCGAGGAAGGAGCCGATGGAGCCGCCGATGAAGACCGCCGAGAAGGAGATGATGAGCGAGATGCGCGCGCCCGCGATGACGCGGCTGAAGATGTCCTGGCCGAGCGCGTTCGTTCCGAAGGGATGATCGAGCGACGGCCCCTGGAGGACCGGGCCCGTACGCAGTTCTCGCGGGTCGTACGGCGCGATGGAGGGCCCGAAGATACCCAGGACGACGAAGCCGACAATCACGAACAGCCCGAAGAGGCCGGTCGGGTGCTGCCGGGCGATCCGACCGAGTCGCACAGCGCGCGAGGGCCGACGGGGAACGCATTCCAGGTGGCGGAGGGCTTCGCTGGCGCTCGTCATGGCTAGGTGTACTTGATACGGGGGTCGATGAGCGCGTACGTGAGGTCCACGATGAGGTTGAGGCCGACGACGACGAGGGCTGAGTAGAGCACGAGGAACTGCATGACGGGGAAGTCCCGCTGCGCGGCCGAGATGAGGAAGAACTGCCCGAGCCCGTTGATGCTGAACACCTGTTCGAGGATGACGGCACCGAAGAAGAGCGCGACGAGGTAGTTCCCGGCCAGGGTGATGATCGGGATGAGGGCGTTCCGGAGCCCGTGCCGGACGACGACGGCGTAGGCGCTCAGGCCCTTGGCGCGCGCCGTGCGGATGTAGTCCTGCCGCAGCACCTCGAGCATCGCCGAGCGCGTGACCCGCATCATGAGGGCGGATCCGCCCACGGCAAGCAGCAGCGTAGGCGGCACGTAGAGGCGAAGGTTCCGGACGGGGTCTTCGAAGATGCTCACGTGTCCGCCGATGGGGTGCGTGTAGTTCCACCAGATCGACGGCAGCACGATGAGGAGGATGAGGAGGAAGAAATCGGGCACCGACTGACCGAAGACGGCGAAGACCCGCAGGCCGTAGTCGAAGACGGTGTTCTGGCGTACGGCCGCGATCACCCCGAACGTGACCCCGAACAGGGTTGTGAAGCCGAGCGACAGGAACATGATCTCGAACGTGGCCGGGAAGCGGCGCAGCACCTCCCGCAGCACCGGTTGGCGCCCGCGGAACGTCTCCCCGAAGTCTCCGCGCACGACGTCGCCGAGCCAGAGGCCGAACTGCACGAGGACCGGCTTGTCCAGCCCGAGCTCTCGTCGCAGCCGTTCCTGGTCCTCGACCGTCGTGTTCTGGGTGGACATGTACGTGACCGGGTCCCCGGCCCATGGCAGGCGCAGCGTGAAGAACGTGATCACCGAGACGAGCGCGGCGATCAAGGGCAGGTAGGCCAGCCGCCGCATCGCGTACTGGCGCATCGGCGGCCTCAGCTTCGGCGCTTGTCGATGTAGAGCCGGCCGTTGAAGAGGCCGAAGCTCCCCCGGCCAGTCACTCGCCCCTTCACGTACCACCAGTAGGCGGTGAAGCTCTTCGGTACGAACGTCGGGATGACTGGAGGCCCTTTCTCCCAGGCCAGGCGCTGGATTTCTTTCATTTCCTCGAAGCGCTGCTGGTCGTCGAGGATGGTCCGCGACCTGGCGATCGCTGCATCGAGCTCGTCGTCGAAGAACCTGGACCAGTTCTCCCGACCGCCGATGTTCTTCTGCAGCGGGAGGAAGTACGGGCTGGGCTCGTCGTAAGCGAGGGTCGGGAAGACGACGAGATCGGCGAACTCGCTGCCGTAGAGGGATTTCTGCAGCCAGGTGCCGAAGTCCTCAGCCACGATGCGAACATCGACACCGAGGTTCTTCTCAAGCTGCGAGGCCACGGCTTGTGCGAATTTTGGCCAATTCTCCCCGAGCGTGGCGTATTTCAGCTCGATCGTCGCGTCGGCTGGGAGGCCGGCCGCCTGCCAGAGCTGTCGCGCCTCGGCGGGGTCGAACTTCCAGTACGTTTCTGCGAGCTCGCTCTCGCTGAGGTTCACCGCAGCGAACGCCGGCGGGATGATGCCCGACTTCACGCCCTGCCCGAAGGTCATGACGTCGATGAGCTCGTCGCGATCGAGGGCGAGGCTCACGGCCTTGCGGGCGCGCGGGTCCGCCCAGCGGCCATCCGCCCGCGTGAGCACGACCCACACCGCACGGGAGAGGTCCTCGTCGATCTCGATGTCGTCGCCGTGGCGCTGGACCAGCTGGTCGCGCTCGAGGACGTTGGCGAGCCCGACCGAATCGATCTCCTGGGCGGAGAACGCCGCGAGGGCTTGCGCCTGCTCCTGGATGAGGAACCACCGCATGCCCGCGAGGTACGGTTCACCCTCGATCCGCCAGTTCTCGAAGCGGCGCAGGCGGAAGTTCGTCCCCGCCTCGTGCCCTTCGAAAACGAAGCGGCCGCTGCCGATGATGTCGTTGTCCATGAAGTCCGGGTCCGCGCATATCTCCTCGGGGATAATCGAGCTCGTGATCACCCCGCCGAGACCGGTGCTCGTGAACGCCCACGCGTCGGGCGCGTTCAGGTGCACGATGACCGTCTCGTCATCCGGGACCTCGACGCCTGCGAACACTTCCGTCATGAACGTCGTTGTGCTCACCCCTGGTTGCTGGATCGACGTCTCGTAGCTCGCCTTGACGTCCCTGGCCGTCACTCGCCGGCCGTTGATGGGCGGCTTGTCGTGGAAGTACCCTTCGCCGAGCTTGAAGATGATGCGGGTCGGCTCCGGCTGCTCGAGGGAGGTGGCAAGGAAGAGCTCCGGCTGGAGCGTGTCGAGGGGCGTGTAGAAGAGGTGGTCGAAGACGTAGAACCCCCATGTGAGGCCCGAATCGAGCCCCTTCCACGGGTTGATCGTGGACCAGGGCGCGCTCTGCCGCAGGCGGAGAACGCCGTCCTTCGGGATGTCCTCAGGCGTCGCCTCGGGTGTGGGCGTGCCGCCGGGCGCCGTCCCAGCCGGCGTCGTCGCCGCCACCGTTGGCGCGCCGCCAGAGTCGCCGTCGTCCCCGCATCCCACAAGGAGCCACCCGGCCCCCGCTGCTCCGAGACCCACCCCGGTGAGAAACGCGCGGCGCCGAACGCGAGCCGACCAGAGCCGACGGTGCTGCATGCTCATTGCCCCCCGTTTGAGTGTCGCTCCCCCTTGCCCCGCCGTTCGTCAATCGATTCTATTCTTGCTGTCAATACGTCCCTCGCGGCCGTCGGAGATGTGTCGGGGACGGACGTGCGATGCTCCCAGCGCCGCCAGGGCGGCGAGGAGTTCGAGGGCGCCAAGCGCCGCAAACGCCTGCCGGTAGCCAGCGAGCTCGTACAGCAGCCCGGTAAACGCGGGCCCGGCAGCAAGCGCCAGGGAGACGCCGAAGGCGGCGACGCCGTTCAGCAGCCCGAACTGGTGGGGCCCGAAGTGCTCGGCGATGAGCGCAGCCCGGGAGGGCTGGATGGCTCCGAAACCGAGACCGAAGAGGGCAACGAAGAGCGGGACCGATGCGGCCGACCCGCCGAGAAGCACGCCGAACCCAGCTGCTTGCACGAGGAAGATGCCGGCCACAACCCAGCCGCGCGGGACGACGTCTCCCAACGGCATGAGAACGAGGCGTCCCGGGAGCGCCGCCAGCCCGATGGCGCCCACTGCGGCAGCAGCCGCTTGGGGCGCGTACCCTTCGCCCTCCAGGTAGGGGACGAGGTGCACGAAGACGCCTCCGATGGCGCAGGAGGTGGCGACGAACGCGACCACGAGCAGCCAGAAGGAAGGTGTGCGCAAGGGATGCGGCGCGGCTCCGACCCTTGCCTCGGGCGTCGCCCCGCCCGGATTCCTGGTCGAACGGAGCGCCTCGGCCCGTGGCGGCGGTGGCGGGCGGCGGAAGAGGGCGGCGTAGGCCGGAGACAAGGTCGCGATGACCGCCGCATACGCCAGGACCGTCGGCCGCCATCCGTACCGTTCGACGAGGACGCTGGAGAGAGGAGCGAAGATTACGCTCGCCAGGCCAGCAACGAACGTCAGTACCGCCAGGGGACGCCCGCGCGCCTCCGCGAACCAGCGCGCGATCAGCCAGAAGGCAGGCTCGTACAGCGTAGCCGCCATCGCCACCCCGATGAGGAGCCACGCTGCGTAGAGGGCCGCCACACTCTCCGCGGTCCCCCAGACGACGAGCCCCGCGGCGGCGACGAGCGCTCCGCCCGCCATGAGCAGGCGCGGTCCGAAGGCGTCGAGCGCTCTCCCCACCACGATGGAGGAGCCGCCCATCGCGAGCAGGCCGACGGAGAACGCTCCCGTGACCGTCGATCGGCTCCAGCCGAGCTTCTCCTCCATGGGACGGACGAAGGTCGTGAACGCGTAGTACAGGATCCCCCAGGCAACCAGCTGGAGGACGGAAACCGCGCACACGAGCGCCCAGCGGAACTGGATTGCGACCATCGAGTGGGACGGGGGTAGTCTACGCAGTTGTTCGCCCCCGCTCCCTCTGCTAGCGTTGGTTCGATTTTGCAACTCTCCCGTTTGGGAGCAGCGAGAGGAGAACGATGCCGAAACGACTCGCCATTTCCGTCGGGTTCACGGGCAGCCCCGAACAGAACCGCCAGATCATCGAGCGGGTGAAGGTCGCCGAGGAGGTCGGAGTCGAGGCCGTCTTCACGGCCGAGACGTGGGGGCGGGACCAGTTCAGCCTCCTCACGCAGATCGCGCTGGCGACGGAGAAGATCAAGCTCGGTACGGGCATCGCGCCCGTCTACGGGCGGTCTCCGGCCGTCCTCGCGATGACTGCAGCCACCCTCGACGAGCTCTCCGGTGGGCGGTTCATCCTTGGCCTCGGCACCTCGGGTGCGCGGGTGATCGAGCACTGGCACGGGGAGAAGTTCGAGAAGCCGCTGCGCCGCCTGCGCGAATACACCGAGATCATCAACATGATCGTCCGCGGCGAGAAGGTGTTCTACGACGGAGAGATCTTCAAGCTGCAGCGAGGGTTCCGGCTGCTCTTCCAGCCCGTCCGGCCCCACATCCCCATCGCCATCGCCTCCATCTCTCCGAAGAGCATGGAGCAGGTGGGGGAGATCGCGGACGCCTGGATGCCGATCTTCTGGCCCAAATCGAAGTTCCAGGAGGGGAAGGAGATCGTCCGCCGCGGCGCGCGCAAGGCTGGCCGCCCGGATGACGCGGTCGAATGCTGGGCGAGCATCACGATGGTCGTGAACCCGAACGTCGAGGAAGCGCGGGTGCAGGCGGCCGGGCCCGTGTCGTGGTACGTCACGAACATGGGTGATTTTTACTGGCAGATGCTCGCTCGCAACGGCTTCGCCGAAGAGGTGGCCGCAATGCGCAAGGCAGCCGAGACCCACAAGCCGCTTCCGTTCCAGACGAACCCCGAGATTATGGCGGCGATGGGCGACCGGCTGCTCGACGAGGTGGCCGTTTACGGTGACCTCGAAACCGTGGCCGCTGGCATCGAGGAGCGCCGCCAGCTCGGCGTCGACATGCCCATCGTCCAGCTGCCGCCGGGAGACTTGAAGACGGTGGAGCGGATCCTGGGAACGCTCGTCGCCTGAACGAACGATGAACGAGGGGCACCCCTCGCTCCGTTACACCCCCAGGTGCCGCGCGACGAACTGGAGCGCCTCGAGCACCTCGTCGGGCGAGTGCAGGAGGAAGTCCGACAGTTCGGCGATGGCAGGGGGCGTCTCGGGGCCGCCCGAGACGCCCCCGATCACGACGACCTTCCCTTGCTCGCGGAAGCCGAGGGCGGCACGGAACATCGCCACATCGGTGAGGTCGTCACCAAGGGTGAGGATCGCGTTCGCGCCGACGTGATCGACGAGCGCCCGCAACGCCGCATCCTTTCCCCCTTGCGCGTCTGGGAGGACCTCCAGCACCATCCGCCCCTCGCGCAGGCGGAGCCCTTCGGGGAGCGGCGTCAGCGCCTTGCGGATTACCGGCTCGAGCTCCGGCGCCGTGCGGTAGTGGAAGGCGGTGGAGATCGCTTTCCGTTCGATGTGCAGGTACACGCTCGGCGCAGCCTCGAGCACCCGCTGCTCGGCCTGTTCGAGCGCGGCGGCCAGGCGAAGGCGGTCGACATCGGGCAGGAGCGGGCTGTCGAAGGAGGCTTCGAGGCCATGGCTCCCGATGACGAGGACGCCCTCGCAAGGCACCATGCGGCGGGCGGTGTTCAGATCGCGGCCGGTAACGACGGCGACGGCGATGCGCTGGGCGAGGCGGTCGAGCACCGCCAGCGTCGTCGGGGGCACGCGCGCGTCTTGCGGCCGCTCGACGATCGGGGCGAGCGTCCCGTCGAGGTCGGTCGCGAGCAGTCGCGGCTCCGGTCCTTCCGCGAAGGACCGCAGCCGCTCAAGGACTTCAGGCACGAGCATGACACTCCTCCAGTCGAGTGAGGAAACGATGCGCCCAGCTTCGCGCGTCGTTCCGGCGCACGTCCTCGATGAGCTGGTCGCTCACTCGCCCGGGACGCCCCTCGAGGGCGGCGAGGAGGTCCGCGGCGAACTGCTCCGTGCGGAGAGGATCCACCGGAACGAACCCTTCCGCCTCGCGGCCCGGGTACACCGACGCCGCCCCGGCATCGCGGCCCACGAGCACGGTCGCGCGCTTCGGCCCCTCGTTCGCCGCCTGGGCGATGACGGCCTGGAGCGGGACGAGGTTCATACCGTCCGCGAGCGAGGGGGAGAGGACGACGTCTGCGGCGCGCAGGAGCGCGACGACCTCGCTCCACGGCAGGGCACGCTCCTCCTCCACGAACGCCGCCCCTGCAGCGGCGGCGGCCCGGCGTGCGGCCGCGCTCGCCTCGGCGACCGCGTGCCGGAGACGCTCGTACGCAGGGACGCCGGCGCGGGTGGGGGCCTCGAACGCGACGTGGAGGAAGCGCGCGCCGCGGCGGTACGCCTCGGCCACCGCCCGCAGGCGCTCGGGAATCCCCTTCGTGTAGTCCGCCCGCTCGAGCGCGACGACGAGCGGGAGCCCTCGCGCGCGCAGCTCCGCGAGCCACGACGGCTGCGGGTCGCCGCGATGCGCCTCGACCTCCTCCGCGTTCACGCCGACGGGTATCGGCTCCACGGTCGCGACGTGCCCGGAGAGGCGAAGGCGCCCGCCGTCGAGCGGCTCCGCGCCGAGAAGCGTGACCGCGGCCTCATAGAGACGTATGGCGTCGGCCGGGCTTTGGACTCCCACGAGGTCCGAGGCGAGGAGGCTCCGGAGCCAGCCGCCGAACCGGTCCAGCACGGCGGCGTCACACACCTCCCGCACCGCTGCGAGGTTCGGGAACGGCGTGTGAAGGAAGAAGCCGAGCATGCCTGAGAAGCCGCGCTCGCGCAGGAGGCCGGGGACGAGGCCGAGCTGGTAGTCGTGAACCCAGACGCGCTCCGCACCGGCGTCGAGCGCAGCCTCGGCGAACGCCCTGGCGACCGTTTCGTGCTGCTCCCAATCTGCCGCGATCGGGAGCTGTGGGGTGGGGAAGTACGAGGTCAGGCGGGGAAAAGGCCGCACGAGGTGGAGGAGCGGCCAGAGAAAGGCGTTCGAGACTGCTGCGTAGTGCGCCTCCCACACCGGGGCGTCGAAGAAGAGCCGGCGGTGGCGAAGCGCTCCTCGCGGCGTCTCCAGCTCTTCGAAGCCTCCGGGATCGACGAACTTAGCGTCGAAGCGACCGCGGCCCGCGCCGATCCAAAGCGTTCCCGGCCCGGCCACTGGCGCCAGCGCCGCGACCAGCCCCCCGCTCGCCTTCACCGGCTGCGGCTCACCGGGCGGAGCATCGTGGTCGACGTAGGCGCGATTGGCGAGGATGACGAGCTCCGGGACTCCCATCGCGGCCCAGTATAGGCGAGGCAGGGGGAAGCTCCGCCGAGCGAAGCTTATACTGGTGCCGATGTTCCCCGACCACTTCCCGACCGGCGGTCCCGAGGAAGAGCCTCCCGAGGATGCGTTCGACTTCGGCGACATGCGGAGGCGCATGGAGCGCCTCGCCGGCGAGCAGCAGCGCCGCGCGCGCCCCAGGGGAGCCCCGGGCGGCGCCGGTGGCGTGAGCGGCATCGTCTTCGCGGGCCTCGCGGTGTACTGGGGCCTGCCGTTCCTCCTTCGCCGCCGCCGGCGATGATCACCCGGCTCGTCCTCGTCGGCGCAGGGAGCCTCGCCCGAGCCGTGCTGCGCGCGATCGAAGGTGACGCCGACTTCCAGCTCGCAGGCGTGGCCGCGCCGGTCGGAGCGGAAGAGCTCGCCGCCCCCTTCAGCGCCCTCGCCAGGAAGGATTACCGCGCGCTCCTCGAGGAAGTGGGGCGGGAGCGACCGCTCGTCGTCAGCGCGGCGCCGACGGACGTCCAGGCAGACGTGGCCGTGGCGGCGGCTGAGTTCGGCCATCAGATGCTCTGTTGCGCTCCGCCCGCCATCTCGGCGGAAGAAGGGGACATCATCTCAAGGTGCATCGAGTACGGCGGCGGGCTGCTGCGAGCGGAGGCGATCGAGCTCTTCCAGAGGGATCTCGCCTATGCCGCGGCGTGGGCGGAGAAGTTCGCTCCCGTGGAGCGGGTGATCCTCCGCTGCCAGGAAGAGCCGCCCCAGGCGGCCTGGCGCTGGGATTCGGACCGCTGCGGCGGTGGGGTGCTGATGCAGCTCGGCGCCGCCGGCCTCCAGTTCGGCATGCTCCTGCTGCGCGCGCGCATCGTCGCGGTGGAGGCCAGCATCGAGGGGACCGAGGGTCCCTTCGGGCTCCTCGACACCCGCGCCCAGGTGCGAGCGCATGCGGAGGACGGCTCCGTTCTGGAGATGGAGGTCGCTTGGGGGACCCCGGCGCAGCGAGGCTGGAAGCTCGAGCTGCACGGCGAGGGCGGGTCGTACTTCGGGGGCGTGTCGCGCGAGCCGACCGGCGAAGCGATCAAGGCGTGGCTGAAGGGGCGGCCGCTGCCGGTCCGACGGCCCCCATCCCCGTTCCGGCTCCTCGACATCGTCGAGGCTGCGTATGCGGCGGCCGCACGCGGCGAGCGCTGCCGGCTCCCGTTCCGGGGTCGCGCGGAGCGGGCCGCGGATTACTGGCTCGGCCCCGCGAAGCTCTGAGCGACGAACTCGTCCGGGATGATGGCCCCGCTCCGCCGGAGCTCCTCGCGCAGCGCCGATGGGTCGAGGCTCGCGGGCGCGATGTCGCGGGCCAGCGCGAGGGCGCAGGCGGCTCCAGCAGCCTCGCCCGTGGCGAAGCAGGCAGGGATCTCCTTCGTAGCGTGGTGAACCCGGTGGTCGACGGAGATGCAGCGGCCGGCGACGAGCAGGTTGTCGAGCCCCGGAGGCAGGAGGGAGCGGTACGGGATCGCGTACACGGCGCCGTACTTCGTCCAGTGGCCCGTGACGGCGACCGTGTCCGGGAAGGGGGCGTCCATCTCTTCCCTCCGCAAGACGTGGCGCCCGGCCAGGCGGCGTGACTCGGTGATGCCCAGCAGCGAGGCGACCTCCGCCATGTAGGCTCGCTCGAATCCGGGAACGGCCGCCCGGAGCCGGTCGAGCTCTTCCCGGACGAGCCGGCGGCACTCCACCTCCGCCGCGGTCAGCTCGTCGGGGTTCGTTGCGTCGATCGCCCGGCTGGCGCGCTCGCTCGCGCCCCACGGATGGAGGTAGCTGTCGGGGTGGATCGTTCGGTAGAAGCGCGGCCGTTCGGGGGACCGCTCCGCCTCCTCGACGCGAACGCCGCCGGTGCGAAACCAGAGCCAGGGGTGAACCCGCTCCAGCTCGAACGGCTCCCCCGCCCGCGCCACGAGGTCGGCGTCCCCGGTCGCGTCGACGACGCTCCGGCAGGCGACGGCCTCGCGTCCGGCCTTCGATTCCAGGATGACGTGCGTGATGCGCCGCCCTTCGCGAACGACCCCGACCGCCCAGCGGTGGAGGCGGAGATCGACGCCCGCCTCCAGGAGCATCTGGTCCGCCTCGACCTTGAGCTCGAATGGGTCGTAGGCGACCGAGTACCGCACGACGTGCGGCCCGCGGCCCCAGACCAGCCCGAACCGCCGGTACCGCTCGACGAGCTCTTCGTCCGGCGAGCCCCACTCCTCGGGATCGGGGAAGAGGCAGGCGTTGCGCGCGGCAAGCCGCTCCACCACCTCCTGGCAGATCCCGCCGATGACCTGCCGGCCGCGGCCGTCGTCGAGGGTGAGGAGGAGGATGATGAGGCCGTTCGTCGCCAGGCCGCCGAGCGAGCCGTACCGCTCCACGAGCATCGTGCGGGCGCCGCGCCTCGCCGCCGCCAGCGCTGCTGCGATGCCGGCCGCCCCGCCCCCGGCGACGAGGACGTCCACCTCGGCGATGACCGGCAGGTCGCGGCCCGGCTCGCGGACGTTGACGCTCACGGGCGGATCTTAGGCGTTCAGCCGCTGGCGCGCCCGCGCCGTCCCCGGCTACGCTCGTGGTATGAGCGCCGTCGCCGCCTTCGTGGGCGAAGGACGATCGCGTACGCTGCAGAACGCTCTCGAGCTCTTGTGGGCGATGACCGCCCGCGACCTGCGGCTCCGGTACCAGGAGAGCGTCTTCGGCTGGGGTTGGACGCTCGTGCGCCCACTGGCGCTTGGTGTCGTCCTCTACTTCGCGCTCGGAAAGGTGCTCGGCGCCAGCATCCACGACTACCCGGCGTTTCTCCTGACGGGCCTCTTCCCGTGGTTCTGGTTCCAGAGCGCGGTGCAGATGTCGGCGGGGAGCTTCGTGGGGAACGGGGGGCTGCTGAAGAAGGTCCGCTTCCCCCGGGCTGTGCTCCCGCTGAGTGTCGTCCTCGGCGCGACCCTCCAGTTCCTCCTCGCCATGCCGGTGCTGCTCGGGTTCGTGCTCGTGTCCGGATACGCGCCCGACGCCCACTGGCTCCTCTTGCCGGGCGTCATGCTCCTCCAGTTCGCATTGACCGCCGGCGTCTCCTTGTTGGTCGCCACCCTCACGGTCGTCTTTCGAGACCTCGAACACCTCGTCGAGGTGCTGCTCACGTTCCTCTTCTACGGAACTCCGATCCTCTTCTCCGTCGATCTCGTTCCCGAATCCTACCGCTGGATCACCATCGCCAACCCGCTTGCCCCGCTGATGGAGTCGTGGCGCGACACGCTCCTCTACGAGCGGTGGCCGCATCCCTCGCTCCTCGTGACGGCCGCGGCAGCCGTGGTCGCGATCCTCGTGGGCTGGCTCACGTTCCGGAAGCTGGAAGATGACTTCGCCGATCTCGTCTGAGCGGACGCATTCCCCCGCGGCCGTCGCGCTCCGCGCGGAGCACGTGAGCAAGCGGTACCCGATGCAGGGGCGCGCGCCGCGCGAGCTGAAGACGGCGCTCCTCCATCCCAGGCAAACCTGGCGGGCGTGGCGGGATCGGAAGAGCTGGATCTGGGCCGTGCGCGACGTGACGTTCGAGGTCCGGCGGGGCGAGTTCTTCAGCATCGTCGGCGCCAACGGCAGCGGGAAGAGCACGCTCCTTCGCCTCCTGGCGGGCCTCTCCCGTCCGACGCGGGGACGAATCGAGTGCTTCGGGAGGATCTCCACCCTGCTCGAGCTCGGGTCCGGGTTCCACCCGCAGGCCACCGGCCGCGAGAACGTGATCATCAACGGCTTGCTATGGGGGATGACCCGGCGAGAGATCGAGGAGCGCCTCCCCGACATCGTGGCGTTCGCCGGGCTGCAGGAGTTCATCGACCAGCCGATGCGCACCTACTCGTCCGGCATGTACGTGCGGCTGGGGTTCGCGCTCGCGGCGTTCCTCGACCCGGAGATCCTCCTCGTCGACGAGGTCCTCGCCGTCGGCGACGCGAAGTTCCAGGAGAAGTGCTACGAGCACATCGAGCGCTTACGCGACCAGGGCGTAACGATCGTGATGGTCAGCCACGACCTGCCGGCGGTAGAGCGCTTCTCCACCCGCGCCGCCTTGATGGAGCGCGGGCAGATGATCGCGATTGGGGACCCTCACGAGGTCGTCGGCCTGCACCTCGAGCGGCTCGCCGCCACATCTCCCGAGATCCGGCGGGCGCTGGAGGAGGGCATCGAGCAGCGCATCCGCGAGTCGCCGGAGGCGCTGCGCGAGTTCGAAGAGAAGCTCGCGGAGAAGTGGGCCGCGGAGGTGGAGGCACGGAAGGAGTGACCCCTCCTCGCGTTGCCATCCTCACTGTGACGACGAACGCCGCCCCGCACGTCGCCGAGTACGCGGAGGCGGTGCGCGCGCTTCACTACCCCCGCGTGGAGGTCTGGGTCTCCGACAACGGCTCGACGGATGGGACCCTCGAACTCCTCGAGCGCATGCTCCCGCACGCGCGCATCCTCAGGAACGGCGAGAACCTCGGCTTCACGGGCGCGTGCAACCGTGCCCTGGAAGCGATGCGGGAGGAGGGCCCTCCGGCCTACGTGCTCTTCCTGAACGACGACGCCAGGCCGGCGCCGGACCTCGTGGAGCGGCTGCTGGAGCTGGCGGACGAGCGCACGCTCGTAGCGCCGAAGACGTACCTCGCCGGCGGAGACGGGTTGCTCGATGACGCCGCGGGCACGTTCGACTGGACGCGAGGCCGGTGGCGGGAGCGCACCCTGGCACGGCCAGAGCGGGAGCGCGACCGGTACCCCCATGCCGTCGAGGTGGCGAACCTCTCCTGCTTGCTCGTGCCCTGGCGCTGCTTCGAGGAGGTGGGCGTCCTCGACGACGCCTTCTTCCTGTACTACGACGACACGGACTTCTGCCGGCGGGCGCGAGTAGCGGGGTACCGGCTCTTCTTCCAACCTGCGGCGGTGGTGTGGCACCGCAAGGGCGCCACGATCGGCGGCCAGACGACCCCGCTCGGGGTCTACTACCTGACCAGGAACCGGCCCTACCTCATCCGGAAGCACGTCTCTCCCGCTCGCTTCGCCGTCTTCCTCGCCTACTTCCTTGCGACGAGGGGGGTGCGAATGGCGGACTGGACGCTCCAAGGGCGGTGGGACCTCTGCCGTGCAACCTGGTGGGGGCTGTGGGACTTCGCGCGCGGGCGCATGGGGCCCGGCCGGTACCGGTGACCGCTACCGCTCGAGCGCCTCTTCCAGCTCTTCGAGCGTGACGCGCGCGACACGGCGGCCTCGCGCCCGGAGCGAGGTGAGATCCCCGTCGGCCTGCGCCTCGTACAGTTGACCGAACGAGTACGGCTTGCCGGGGACGGGCAGATCGATGCTCCGCGGCCCCACGACCTGGACGAACGCGCCGCGCTCGCTTCCTCCCTTGTGCAGCTGGCCCGTCGAGTGCAGGTAGCGGGGGCCGTACCCGACGGTCACCGGGCAGCCGCTCCGCTCCTGCAGCCGTTCCGCCGCCGCGCGCAGGCGGGCGTCGTGCTCGTCGGTCTCGGCGATCCAGGCGAGGATGGCCGCATACCATCCCGGCCGGAGCGCGCCGAGCACCTCCTCGAGTGGTTCCGGCTCGACCCGCGGCAGCTCCCCCCGCAACGCCTGCGCCGTGGCGTCCTTCGCTTCCTGGACGTTCGGCTGGTCGAACGGATTGATCCCGAGGACGTGCCCCGCGATTGCGGTGGCGAACTCCCAGCGGAAGAACGCCGCACCCAGCGCTGCTCCCCGGGTTTCCGCCGGAAGGCGGATGAGCGGGACCTCCGATGATGACTCATCGGTCCGGTCGCCGTCCGCCACGACCACGCGGTCGGCGAGCGCCTCGGGGCGGGCGGGCACACCATTGCCGAGGACCGGCAGGATCCCGACGCCGTCTTTCCCCGTCGATTCGGCGATGAGCTGTTCGATCCAGGCCCCCAGCGGCGGTGCGTCGGCGGGCAGAAGCAAGTGGAGCTTGTCCCGCCCCGCGGCCGCCGCTTCGCCGAGGAGCGCTCCGAGCCAGGCTCCGGGGTTCTCCCGCGGCGGGAGCCGGCAAGCGCTCGCCATCGCCTGGGCCGCTTCGAGGAGCGGCAGCGGGTCCAGACCACAGAGGACGGCCGGGCCGAGACCGAAGTAGGAGAGGGCGGAGTATCGTCCGCCGATGTCGGCAGGGTTCAGGAGGAGCCGCCGGAACCCCCGCTCGCTCGCGAGCCGGGCGAGAGGCGTTCCGTCGTCGGTGATGGCGACGAAGGCACGCGGCTGCGGCACCTTCTCCCAGAAGTAGGCGAGGTGTGAAACCGTCTCCACCGTGGTACCCGACTTGCTGGCGACGACGAAGAGCGTCCGCTCGAGCTCCAGTCCTGCCTCGACTGCGGCGATCTCCTCCGGGTTCGTCGTGTCGAGGAGATGGAAGCGGAGCCCCTCGCCCTCCGCGACGGCGGCGAGCACAGACGCTGCCAGGCTCGACCCGCCCATCCCCATCAGGAGGAGGTCTGTGTACCCCTCGGCGAGGAGCTCGTGCCGGAGCGCTGCCAGCTCATCCACCCGCTCCGCTGCCCACCAGGGCGCCTGCAGCCACCCGAGTCGGTTGGCGATCTCCGTGGGGTCGGGCTTCCAAACGGTGTGGTCTCCAGCCCAGACCCGATCGACGACCTTTGCTGACGAGAGCCGGTCGAGGCGCGCTTCGAGCGCCTGCTTGAGGATGCCGGGCAGGCGTGCGTGGATGTCGATTGGCACGGGCATCGCTCCGGGACGACGCCCCTGCGGACGCGGATGTCCGAGGGGCGGGTGCTGCCCCCGATTTTCGCCGGAGGACCATGCTTCGGGCCAGTGAGACGATCCGGCCTCAGGTGACCTCGTGCAGGCGTCCGCTCCGCACGTCGTACACGAACCCGCGAAGCACGACATCCTGCCGCACGATCGGCGACGACCGGTAGAGGGCGAGATCGTCCCGCACCGACTGCTCCACGTCGCGGAAGGGGAGGAAGGCGATGTGGTCGGCGATGGCGCCGCGTTCGCGGAGGCGGGCGCGAATGTCGTCGTCGGTGAAGGTGCTCATCCCGCAATCGGTGTGATGGATGATCGCGACCTCCTCGGTGCCGAGGTAAACCTGGCTGATCGCCAGGCTGCGCAGGGCGTCGGCGACGCGCCCGCCCGCGTTCCGGATCACGTGAGCATCGCCCTCCCGCAGCCCGAAGGCCGCCGCCGGTTCGATGCGCGTGTCCATGCACGTCACGACCGCCAGCCGCTTCTTTGGCGGAGCAGCGAGTGATCCGTGGGCGAACGTGCGCGCGTACGTTTCGTTCGCCTGGAGGAGTTCGTCGATTGCTGACACGTCAAGCCCCCGGGATATCGAGTTGGTCGAGCGACTTCGTCGCCTTCCCCACCACCGTAGCACATGGCGCTACAGCACGGCGATGGGGTTGACAGGAGAGCCGGTCGCGCCGCGAACGTACAAGGGGTTCACGGTGAGGAGGAACTCCCACCGGTTCTCCTCCCTACACGCCTCGGCGAGCGGCTCGAGGAGGGCGTTGTCCAGCAGCGGCATGCCCAGGTAGACGATGGCGAGGACGTGGACAGGGCCGCCCGGCCGAGGTGGGTCCTCGAAGACCCGGTACGGGGTCGGCCTGTGGTCCATCATGTCCCAAACCAGCAGCGCCGTATCGTGCTTCTTGAAGACGGGGATTGTGTCGGCGTGCAAGCCGGGCTGGGGGCGCACGCCGGGCGTGTACTGCGGGTGAGCTGCGTAGAACTTCTCGCGCCCTCCGTAGACGCAGAGCGCGTCTCCCGGGCGCAGCTCCACCCCCTGCGCCTCCGCACAGGCCTCCAGCTCCCAGCCCCGAATCGGTTGGTCGAGCTCGACGAACTCCACGCCCCGGAAGCGGGGGATGTCGAGGAGGACGCCGCGGGTGACGATCCCGTCACGCCAGGCGGCGACGTCACCGGAGCGGGCCCCCAGCGACGTCACCTCGCTCGACGGCTTCCCGTTCCACATCTTGCCCTGCCAGAAGATGTGGCAGAGCGCATCGATGTGGGTCGTGGCGTAGCCGTGATAGAGGATGCCGAGATAGTCGACGGACGCGTCTGCCCAGGCCCGCAGGTAGTGCTGCGCAGGGTTCCAGTTCCCCGGGCCGCCGACGGTGTTCCACGGCCGCGCGAGGGAGACCGTGCGGCCGGAGCGGACGAGGCTGGCCGCCCGCCGGCGCACGTCGGGGGTGATGAGGTTGATCGTTCCCGCGCTGTCGTCCGGCCCCCATCGCCCCCAGTTGCAGCACGTCTCGAAGTAGGAAAGCACCTCTTCCTCGGTAGGTTCGGGGGGAACAGGCATGGGGCTCCTCCTTGCCTCGTGGTTTGGCTCATCGTACTCAGGGGGTGGAAAAGCCGTCCCTCCCCGGCCCGGTCACAGCCAGTCGTCCACCGTCGCCTCTGCTTCCGGGCAAGCGCGCCGGAACTCGCACCAGCGGCAGAACGGCCCCGGCGTGGCGGGGAACTCGGCCGCCTGGCCCATCTCTTCCGCGATGGCTGCAACGTACGTGAGCGTGTCCTCGGCGTCGCTTCGCAGGAGTTCGTAGACCGCCTTCTGCCCGGTATGCAGGTTCCAGACGATCGCCTCGACCGGCTCATCCCGCGGCACGCGGAAGCATGTGCGCGCGATCACGGCGGCGATGCCGAGCTGGAGGTCGTCCGCCTTGGTGATTCCCTGGCGACTCGTCTTCCAGTCCACGACCCGGTAGCCGCCGTCCCTGGTCCGTTCGAACCGATCGAGGCGTCCGTAGAGCGTGACGCCGCGGCTCGGCCACGGCGCATGGCTTTCGACCTCGGCGCGAGCATCGATGCCGTCCAACTCGCCGTGGGCGGCGACTCCCGCTTCGAACAACCGCAGCGCGCGCTCGTACGTGTCGTTCCCTGCGACGGCGTCTTCGGGAGCGGTGAGACGGAGGCTTCGGCCGAGGGTGCGGCGAGCGAGGTCGACGTCGTTCGTCTCCGTGAGGCACGCGAGCGCTGCGTGCACGGCCGTGCCGACCACGAGATCGGGGGATGGCGGAGCAGGATCCCCCTCCTCCCGCTGGACGTAGCGGAGGAGGTACTGCTTCCTGCAGGTGAGGAACGTGCGCAGCTTGCGGGCACTGATTTGGAAGAGCTCCTGGCCCATAGCGGAGCCCATCGTACCGCGCTCGAGGCGGAGCAGGCTCAGGTGGTTGGCACGTGAGCGCGGAGGGGGAAGGTGGCGATGATGTCGTACTCGGCTCCACCAGGCCCGAGCCGGCTTCGCATGAGCGCGATCTCGGTCGTGCGCCAGCTACACTGGGGGACCTCGGCCTTGCCCAGTTCGACCTCTAGCGCCGCGCGCTGGCGGGTCCCGACCTCATCGCGAACCCGGCCAAGCGTGAGATGCGGCCGGAACGGGCGCCGCTCCGGCTCGAACCCAACGACGGAGAGCGCGACGTTCACGTCCCGCTGCAGCGCTTCCAGGCGAAGGATGTCCCCCGCGATGCCGACCCACATGATGCGCAGGCCCTCTCGGCCCCCGAAGCTCCCGAGGTTGGAGAATTCCAGCTGGAACGGGTGGTGCCGGAGCACTGCTTCCTGGAGCGCGAGCTTGACGGCGGGGAGCTTCCGGACGGGAACCTCACCGAGGAACTTGAGGGTGACGTGGACGCCTTCCGGGCGGACCCAGCGCACGGCGTTGCCGCTCCGCTCGCGCAGCTGCGAGATGACCCCGGCGATCGCCTCCTTGGCCTCCGGCGGGACCTCACAGGCCACGAACAGCCGCCAGCTCTCTGACCGCGCCTCTGTCATCCTCGGTACCGTTCCTGTACCAACCTCTCCGCGTTCCCTCCCAGGAGCGCCGTCGCTGCCTTCGCTGGGAGCCGGCCGAGCCGCACGAGTTCCCGCCTCGGGTGCACGAGCGGGAAATCCGATCCGAAGAGTGCTCGCTCGCCGCCGACCAGATCGATGAGCCGACGAACGCTCTTTTCATCATACAGAAGGGCGCCGGCGGCGGTGTCGAAGTAGACGTTCGAAAGTTTCGTTCGCAGGTCCGGCATCTGCCAATAGAACGGCAGGCCACCACCGAAGTGGGCAGCAATCATCGTCGTCTGCGGCCGCAGCTCCGCGAGCCGCGCCAGTTCCTCCGGAGTGATGCCGCCGTGCTTGCCGCGGTAGCTGCGGCCGACCGGCTCGCTCACGTGCCAGAGGAGTGGCGCTCGAGCCTCGGCGGCGAGCTCGCAGAGCCGCAGCGATGCGGGACCGACGGGGTCCCAGCCCTGGTTGTGGGGGCGCAGCTCGCCGAAGCCGAGCGCACCCGCGGAGAGGCAGCGCGCCGCCTCCTCCTCCCATCCGGGGGCGGCGAGGTTGAGCGTGCAGAGCGCGTAGATGCGACCCCCGGACCCCGCGGCGGTGGCGAGGAGGTACTCGTTCTGGCAGCTCACCTCGCGAGGAGCGGCGAAGGCGAAGCCCGCGGCGAAGGCCGCGTCGAAGCCCGCATCGTCCAGGGCCCCCAGTAGCTCCTCGCTGCACGCCATGGCCGCCTTGGCGCTGCCGTACATCTCGGCGAAGGTGGGGTCCTCCGCGGCGAGGCGGTCCCGCGCGCGACGCTGCTCCGGAGGAAAGAGGTGCGTGTGGGCGTCGATGCGGCGGGGTGTGCTCCTCATCGTCAGGAGACGGAGTCGTCGAACACCTTTCCGACTTCGGTCAAGGGCGAGCCGCGGTGCGCGCCTTCGATGACGGCCTCGACGTCGAAAAGCTCCCAACGCGGCGGTGTTCCGATGAGCTGGCTCGCGCGCCCCGTTTCGAGGCCCTCGATGACCGCCCTCGCATCATCCTCCGTCTCGAAGAGGTAGAACGCGCCCCAGCGCCGGGTCTCCGGGTTCGATATCCACGTCTTCAGGCGGAGCCCGGGCACCTGCCGGAACCGGGCGAGCGACTCCTCGCGGATGTACCGGCGCATCCGCGCAAGGTCGACGTCCCCGCGCTCCGGGATCGTCCACAGGACGAGCAGGCCGACCATGCCGTCACTGTACGCCATTCCCGCTCCGGTAGGCGACGCGGCTGGCCGGTTTCTCTCCTTGCCCGCACCGGTGCGCGCGGTTAGAGTCAGTTTCATGATGCAACCTACTCCGCGGCCGGGCGACGTCGAAGCACTGAACGAAGCCTCTCGCGGCCGCCTTCCTGGCTACCTCGGCATGGTGGTGACCGCTGCGGAGCGGGGGCGCGTGGAGGCGCGCATCGAGATTCGGCCCGAACACCTGGCCCCCAACGGGTACCTGCACGCCGCGACGGTCGTGGCGCTCGCCGATACGTGCTGCGGGTACGGGACCCGACTTTCGGCTCCCGAGGGCGCGACGGGGTTCACGACCATTGAGCTGAAGGCGAACTTCCTCGGCACGGCGCTGGAAGGGGCGATCGCCTGCGTGGCGCGGCTCGTGCACGGAGGTCGGACGACGCAGGTGTGGGATGCCGAGGTTCGGAGCGAGTCCTCCGGTCGAACCATCGCCCTCTTCCGCTGCACGCAGCTCCTCCTGTACGCGAAGGAGTGAACGCCTCTACGGCTGCTGGAGGCCGCGGAGGTACCACGCGACGCGCGCGCTTTCTTCGAGGGCCATGACGGCGTGCGCGGCCTCCCACAGCGTCCTCCCGCGGGCGTACACCCCGTGGCCGCGAACGAGAACGGCGGGCGCGTGCGCGAGGGCCCGCGCGACCGCATCCGCGACCTCCTCGTCCTGGGGGACGACGGGCACCTCGCCGAGGATGAGCACGCCCTCGTGATCGAGGGGGAGGAACCGCTCCCCTGCGAGCGACCATGCGGTCGCACAGGCCGGGTGCGCGTGGGCGACGGCGAGGGCGTCCGTGACCCGGTAGACCGCGGCATGGATGGGGGTGTCGCTCGATGGCGCGGGCCCTGCCACCGTTCCCGCGTCGGAGACGTAGGAGAGCACGTCCCTTGCAAGCGCGCCCAGGCGTGCCCCGGTCATCGTCACCCAGAATCCGCCGGGTGCGCGGCGGCTCAAGTTTCCCCCGTGGCTCGTGACGAGTCCCAGCAGGTACAGGTCACGGCCGACCTGCTGGAACTCCTCCACCAACGCGTTGGGCAGGTCAGGCGGAATCGGAGCCGTCACCGCTGCCGGGCTTGGTCGAAGGCGAAGATGTTGCCGCCACCATCGACATAAATCCGTTCGCCGGTGACGTAGCTCGCGGCGTCGGAGACGAGGAAGCGGACGACGGCGGCGACCTCCTCCGGCCGGCAGACGTGTCCGAACGGCATCGCGCGGTCGAGTTCGTGGATGTCCTGCACCCCTTGCGTGGCCCGCACCAGCCGTCGGCCCATCTCCGTATCTACGAGGCCGGGCGCGACGATGTTCACGTGGATGCCGTACGCTCGCTCCTCCTTGTACAGGGTGAGCGCGAGCGCCTCCAGGGCCGCCTTCGCCATGTTGTACGGCGCTCCGTTCGCCGCCATCGTGCGGGTCGCGGCGCTGGAGATCATGATGATGTCGCCACGCGGCTGGGTTCGCATGCTCGGGAGGACGAGCTTGCAGAGGTAGTGTGCGCCGAACGCGTGGGTCGCGACGACCCTCACCAGCTCCGCAGGGTCGGTGTCCACGACGGACTGGCCGCGGCTCGCGATGCCGGCGTTGTTCACGAGGATGGAGATGGGGCCGAAGTCCTCGAGCACCTGCTCGACCATGCGCCTGTCCGCCTCGAAGTCGTCGACCGAGGCCTGGTACGCCTTCGCCTTGCGTCCGAGTGCCTGGATGGCTTCCACCGTCTCCTGGGCGGCGGCCTCGTCGCGACGGTAGTTGATGGCGACGTCCGCGCCGTCCTCGGCCAGGCCGATAGCGATGGCTCGGCCGATCCCTCGGCTCCCTCCGGTGACGAGCGCGACCCTACCTGCGAGTGACATCGAGCAGACTCCTCCAGGGAAAGCTGTGCGCGCTCAATCGTACCGGCGGGGGCGGCGTGCGGCGAACCTCAGTGCTCGCTGTGGTCACTCTCCTCGGCCGCCTCGGCGTACGAGCGGACCGGAGCGGTAATCTCCACCGAGCCTGCACGCTCGAACGTCAGCGTGCAGGTGATCTCCTCGCCTTCCTCCAGCGGCCGCTCGAGCTCCATAAGCATCACGTGCGTCCCGCCCGGCTTGAGGTCGACGTCGTGCTCCCGGGCCGGGAGCTCGATCGCCTCGACGGGCTCCATCCGCGACGTTGCGCCCTCGACCACGGTCTCGTGAAGCTGCGTCATCCCCGCGAGCGGACACGTGACCTGGACGAGGCGGTCAGGCTCCGAGCCGCTGTTTTCGAGGTGCATGTAGAGCGCGGAGGTGGGATTCGGGTTGGCGCGGGCGCTTGGCCCAACGATGCGGATCGAGCCCAGCTCGAAGATCTGGGTCTCGCTCGCCGCAGCCGTCGGCGTCTCGGGCGAGCCCGCGTGGTCACTCGTGTCATCGCCGTCGCCGCCGCAGCCGGCGAGTGCGAGCGCCCCCAGGGCAGCCAGGGTGAGCATCGAAGGAGCGAGGAGTCGCTGGAAGACGAGCCGTGAGGTCATCGGGCTGAGTCAACTCCTTTTTCAACGAGGTAGGTGATGTCGTTCACCCACGTCTCGCGGGTGACGCCGAACGGGTACACGGTGTAGGCGACGTTGTCCTGCGGCGTGAAGGCGATCACGTACGCGGCGTGGTTGACCGCGTACTGGCCGTTCCCGAGGTCCTGCTTCCCCGCGGGCTGCATCCCGAGCGCCATCTGGACGCGGTCGATGGTCTCCTTGTCTCCGGTGAGCCCGATGAACGTCGGGTCGAAGAGCCCGAGCCACCGCTTCAGCACCTCGGGCGTGTCTCGCTCCGGGTCGCTGGTGATGAAGACGACCTTCACGCGCTCGCGCACCTCCGCCGGGACTTGCTTCAGGGCGGTAGCGATGTCGGCCATGTGAGTGGGGCATACGTCGGGACAGTTCGTGTAGCCCACGTAGAGGAGCGTCAGGTAGCCGTCCGTTTCCTTCCGCAGGTCGAAGGGTCGCCCGTCCTGATCGGTCAACACGACGTCCGGCTTCTCGAGCGGGGGAGAGATGCGGACACCCATGAGCTCGCTGGGCGGAGCGGTGCCCACCACCTCAATCGGAGCGCCGTTCTCGTCCTGTTTGCCGCCCGTGCAGGCGGCAGCGGCCACCACCGCGATCGCTGCGGTGGCGAGGAGCGCGAACCTCCATATGCGTCGCATCCGGGTCACCTCCCGTAATTCTCGCGAGGGCGCTCATTCGAGGTGCAGTTCCGTTTCAACCGCTCAGGGCTCCGCGTCACGAGGAACTCCCGAAAACCGCTCTGGGCGACTCGCGCCTGCACGCGCACGCGCCCTCTGGCGGTCATAAGCGCGGCCCTTGGCCTCCTCCGCCGCCGCCCACTGGTAGGCGATGACCATCAGGGCGAGAAGGCCCAGTGCTTCCCCTACCACGAACATGAAGGCACCCGCGAACTTCTGGTCCATCAGTGGGGATGGCCCCCAGAAGCGCGGGAGCGCCGCCAGCTGGTCGTAGACGACCGTCTCCGGTTGGTAGAAGAGCAGCCCAAGGAACGCATGGATGGGCACCAGCGCAAGGACGTAGAGCAGCCGTACTGGGTACGGCATGGGCCAGCGCGTCGGATTCGCCGGCACGAGCGGCCACCAGTAGTGGATGCCGGCGAAGAGGAAAACCGCGTACCCAAGATAATGGACGCCCTGGTTGGTAAGTGAAGCCTCGAACGCGGGTGTGACGTACCACAGGGTCGGGATGAGCGCGAAGAGGAGGACCCCGACTGCTGGGTGGGTGAGTGCATGGAACGGGCGCGAGTGGAGCACCGGGTAGAGGAACCGGCGCCGCCGCGCCGCACCGAGCCTCAGGAGGAGGAGCGTGAATGGCGCACCAAGGAGAAGCAGGGGCGGGGCGATGGTGATGAGGAGGAAGTGCTGGATCATGTGGACGGTGAGGAACGTGTGGTCGTACGCGGCGGCGGGGCCGAACACGGACAGAAGCACGAGCCCGATGCCGGAGAGGAAGGATGCCCTCCGCCAGCCGGGGAACTGGCGCCGGTAGCCGTGCCCTCGTGCCCACGAGAACGAGCGAACGTACCACACGGCCGCCGCACCGAGCAGGTACATGGGAATCGGCTCGAGGGCGAAGGTAAGAAGCACGTCAGGGAACCTGGGCGGAGGGACGGTGTTGAAGGTGCAAACGAGCACGAAGCCAAGGTCAGAGGCGCTGTCCTGCTGCTGGAGCCAGAAGGTCGCCGCGACGGCCGCCACTCCCCCAAGGGGAAACCAGAACCGCCGGAGGAAGGCAACGCTCGTCCGCAGGAGATTGGTCGGCATCACGCCCCCGGGCGTGCCTGTGAATGCGGGCACAATCTACTTCGATCGTAGCACTTTGAGGGAAGGCGAGACAACGGCGCGTCAATCGAGCGCCGCGGGCTCGTTAAAGCGCTCGTAAACGAGGTCCGCTTCCTTGGCGAGGAGGTCGCGCAGCATCGCCATCGCCCGCTCCGCGTCGTGGCGAATGGCATGGAGTCCCTGAAGGTCACCGTCCTGCACGCGCTGGACCTCGATGGCGAGGTCCGCGAGTTCCCGTTCGATCCGGTCCATCTGGGCGACGAGCTGGTTGACGCGCGGGATGAGCCAGGGAGCTTCGAAGCGCACCTCCTCGTACAAGCCTCCTGGACCGCGAACCTCCGCCTTGTGGGCCTCGAGCGCCTGCCGCGCCGCCTCGAGCTCCCGTGCTACTCGCTCTGCCCACGCCTGCTCCCGTCCGGTCTGGGGAAGCATCAGCGCGCGATGGAGGTGTTCCTGCGCCTCCAGCAGTGCGTTCTTCGTCGCAGCTGCCTGCGTAATGGCCCGCTGCTGGCGCTCCGTGAGCGCGGGGTTCGTCATGCATCTCCTCCATGCGCGTCGGCGCTCTCAGGCTGCCGTGCCGCCGTCCTTCCGAGTGTGCTCGGGGTTCCGGCGCTCGCGGGGCTCGCCGCGAGGCGGCTGCTCCCCCTGGGCGCGCGCCAGCTGACGGTAGAGCTGCACGTACCGGAACGCCGCGGCGTCCGCATCGAAGAGGATACGGGCGCGCGAGCGTGCGAGCGACTCGGAGAGGAGGTCGAGGTTCTCGAGCGCCATGTTGGCCAGCTCCGCGCTGGGGCACACGAAGCCGGACTCACCGTGCAGCACGAGCTCCGCCACGGGTGCCCCTTCATAAGCGATGACGGGCGTACCGCAGGCCATCGCAGTAAGGGCGGCCATGTCGAAGCCCCGACGGCCGAAGGAGAGGTAGGCCGCCGCGGACCAGATCGCCGTCGGGAAGTCGGAACGACCCAGCCGCTCCACCCGCAGCCAACCGCCCTTCTCCCCGATCCGCAACGCCGCCGTGCAGCTCTCGGAGAGCTCGGCCGTCTCGTCCAGCACGACCACCAGCGGCCGCTCCTGCTTCGTCGCCACGGCGATCGCCGCGCCGAGCGCGTACTCGTCCCGCCCGTCGAAGCTCATGGCAAGGTGGTCACCGGCGTCCCGCTCCGGCGGGATGTTCGCCATGTCCAGCGCCGGCGGGATGACCGCGATCGCTCGCGTGCCGTCGGCGCGCAGCTGGCGGTAGGTGAGCGAAACGAACGGCGGAGGCGGGGTCTCGTTCCCGTACCGGGTGCTCAGCACGGCGCGCGCCGCCGGCCGGATGCCGCCGGCTGCGCCGTGCAGGTGGACGATGTCGAAGGGGCCCGCATCTCGGACGGCGGCGAGCCGCTCGAGCGTCACCTCCTGGACCTCGTGCCCCACCCGGCGCAGCGCAGGGATGAGCCAGCGGACGTTCGCCGCCTGCGCGTTCAGGTACGGGTTCTGCCGCGACGCTTCATGGACGTGGAGAATGCGAAGGCTTCCCATCACGCCACCTCGCCGTTTAGCACTCTCACCTTCCGAGTGCTAATGTACCGTGCGCTATGATGTCCGCTCAAGCTGGAGCAGTCAGGGGGAGTCCAGTGAAGGAGCTTCGTGGAAAGACGGCGATCGTGACCGGGGCCTCTCGCGGGATCGGGCGCGCGGTGGCGCTTCAGCTCTCGGCCGCCGGGATGCGGGTCGTGCTGACGGCGCGCTCGGCCGAGGGGCTGCAAGCCGTGCGGCAGCAGGTGGAGGCGCGCGGCGGCGAGGCTCACGTCGTGCCGGGCGACATCCGCTCGGAGGAGCTGCGGGCGCGCCTCCTGGCGGAGACCCTCGAGCGGTTCGGGCCGCCGCACGTGCTCGTGAACAACGCCGGCATCGAGCTCGTTCTCCCCTTCGATCAGACCCCTCCCGAGGAGATCGCGGGCCTGCTGGAGACGAACCTCGTCGCGGCCATCCTCCTCACACGGCTGGTCGTCCCGGAGATGCTCGCTCTCGGCGAAGGACACATCGTCAACGTGGCCTCCATGGCGGGGAAGCGCGCGCCGGCCTACAACGCGGTCTATGCCGCTTCCAAAGCAGGGTTGCTCCTCTTCACTCAGGGGCTGCGCGCGGAGCTGCGCCCTCGCGGGGTGAGCGCGTCGGCGGTGGCGCCGGGGCTGGTTTCGGGAGACGGGATGTACGCCGATCTCATCCGCGGTCGCCAGATCAAGACGCCCCTCATGCTGGGTTCGGTGCCGGTGGAGAAGGTGGCTCGCGCCGTGCTCAAGGCGATCCGGGAGGATCACCCGGAGCTCGTGGTCTGGCGCGGCCCGATTCGGCCTGCGGCGGTGCTCTTCGAGGCTTCGCCGCGCCTCGCGGAGCGCATCGTGCCGTTCTTCGGCGCCAACCGGCTCTTCGGACAGATCGCGCAGGAGGAGCTCGCCGCGCGAGAGGCGCGGGCAGCCGTCGACTGAGTGTCGCCGGGATGCGCGGAAGGGCGCGAGCGGGGGCGGCAGACGCTGCCGCCCCCGCTCGGTGCGCGGCGGAGCTCACACCTCGCGGAACTCGCCCTCGACGGTGCCCTCATCGGAGCCGCCGGAGCTTTCGCTGCCTGCGCTCCCGGTGGCGGCGCCGCTCGCGGCACCGTAGAGGCTGGCGCCCACCTTCGACATCGTCGCCGAGAGCTCGTCCACCGCACGGCGAATCGCGTCGCGATCCTCCCCTTCCATCGCCGTACGGGCGGCCTTGATGCGCTCCTCGAGCTCCGCGCGGAGGCTGGCATCGATGCGCTCGCCGTGCTCGCGCAGCGTGCGTTCGGCCTGGTAGGCGGTGGAGTCGGCGAGGTTGCGCAGCTCGGCGAGCTCGCGCTTCCGCCGGTCCTCCTCCGCGTACATCTCCGCCTCGCGCTGCATGCGCTCGATCTCCTCCTTTGTGAGGCCGGAGGACGGCTGGATGGTGACCTTCTGCTCGCGCCCGGTGGCCTTGTCGCGTGCCGAGACGTTCACGATGCCGTTGGCGTCGATGTCGAAGGTCACCTCGATCTGCGGCACGCCGCGCGGTGCGGGCGGGATGCCGTCGAGGATGAAGCGCGCGAGCGACTTGTTGTCCGCAGCCATCGGCCGCTCGCCCTGGAGCACATGGATCTCGACGCTCGTCTGGTTGTCGGCGGCGGTGCTGAAGATCTGGCTCTTCGAGGTCGGGATCGTCGTGTTGCGCGGGATGATCGGCGTCATCACGCCGCCCAACGTCTCGATGCCGAGGGTGAGTGGGGTGACGTCGAGCAGGAGGACGTCCTTCACCTCGCCCTTCAAGACACCGGCCTGGATGGCGGCACCGATGGCCACGACCTCGTCCGGGTTGACGCCCTTGTGCGGCTCCTTGCCAAAGAACTCCGCCACGAGCCGCTGGATGGCGGGCATGCGCGTCTGGCCTCCGACGAGGACGACCTCGTCGATGTCGCTCGGCTTCAGCTTCGCGTCTTCGAGGGCGCGCTTGACGGGCTCGAGCGTCCGCTCGATGAGGTCCGCGCAGAGCTGCTCCAGCTTCGCCCGCGTGAGCACCATGTTGAGGTGCTTGGGACCGCTGGCGTCGGCGGTGATGAACGGCAGGTTGATCTCCGTTTGCTGGACCGTGGAGAGCTCGATCTTCGCCTTCTCCGCTTCCGACTTCAGCCGCTGGAGCGCCTGCCGGTCGTTGCGGAGGTCGATGCCCTCCTGCTTCTTGAACTCCTCGATGAGCCAGTCGATGATGCGCTGGTCGAAGTCGTCGCCGCCCAGGTGCGTGTCACCGTTCGTGGAGATCACCTGGAAGGTGCCGTCGCCGATCTCGAGGATGGAGATATCGAACGTTCCCCCGCCGAGGTCGTAGACGGCGATGCGCTCGTCCTTCTTCTTGTCAAGGCCGTAGGCGAGGGACGCCGCCGTGGGCTCGTTGATGATGCGGAGCACCTCGAGGCCGGCGATCTTGCCGGCGTCCTTCGTCGCCTGGCGCTGGGCGTCGTTGAAGTAGGCGGGAACGGTGATGACCGCCTCGGTGATCTTCTCCCCCAGGTACGCCTCGGCGTCCGCCTTCAGCTTCTGGAGGATCATGGCGCTGATCTCCTGCGGGCTGTACTCCCGCCCGCCCATGACCACGCGCACGTCGCCGTTCGGCGCCGGGACGACCTTGTACGGCACCAGCTTCATGGTGCGCTGCACCTCGGGGTCGTCGAACTTGCGCCCCATGAAGCGCTTGATGCTGTAGATGGTGTTCTCCGGGTTGGTGATCGCCTGCCGCTTCGCCACTTGGCCCACCAGCCGCTCGCCGGTCTTCGTGATGGCGACCACCGAAGGGGTCGTACGGCCACCCTCCGCGTTCGGGATGACGACCGGCTCGCCACCCTCCATCACCGCCATGCAGCTGTTGGTGGTGCCGAGGTCGATTCCCAGGACCTTACCCATCTCGATTCACCTCCTTCGTTTCCTAGTCACTCACTTTCGCGCCCGTGGGCGCTGTCGTGCTCGGCCGCCTCGCCGCTGCCCACGATGACCATCGCGGGCCGCAGCACACGGTCACCGAGCTTGTATCCCTTCTGCAGGACGTGAAGCACGCGGCCTTCCTCGCCCGGTTCGCGTCCCACGGCCTCGTGGACGTTCGGGTCGAACATCTCGCCCGCGGCCGCGATTTCGGTCACGCCCATCGACTCCAGGAGCGCTTTGAACTTCCGGTGAATGGCAAGGATGCCTTGCACCCAGTTCAGGCCCGCCAGATGAGCGTCGACCGCCTCGACGGCACGGTCGAGGTCGTCGAAGACGGGCAGCAGGTTGATGGCGACGGCGGCGTTGGCCATGCGCGCCGCCTCCGCGCGCTCCTGTTCGACGCGGCGCTTGTAGTTGATGAAGTCCGCAGCGCTGCGCTGCCAGTTCCGGTAATACGTCTCCGCTCGCTCCCGCTCGGCTGCGAGCTGCTCCTCGAGCGAGAGCTCGCCGCCGTTACCGGATGCGGCGGCAGCGTCCGGCGCTTCCGTGCCAGGGGTCTCGGCAGCTGCCTGCTCGGTGAGCTGCTCCTCGTGGCGTTCGCCGTCCATGCTCTTCACCTCCTCTCCTCAGTCAGCCCCGTAGAAGTGCCGGATGAGCTCCGTCAGGACGTCGCGGATGTACCGCACGCGCGCGATCGTGTCCGCATAGCGCAGACGCGTGGGCCCGAGCACGCCGACGATCCCCGCAGCGCCGCTCGGCAGGCCGTAGCGGGCGAGGATGAAGCTCATCTCCTGATACGGGCCCTCCCGGTTCTCGTCGCCGATTACCACCGCGACGGCGTCCGGCCGCAGCTGCTCGGCGGGAATCGCCTTGCGGAGCTGCTGGGGCTCGATCGCCTCGAGGGTGTCGAGTAGCCGGTCCGGGTCGTCGAACTCCGGCTGCCGCAGCATCTCGCGAACGCCCTCGACGACGATCTCGTCGAGCGACTCCTGCTCGAGCCGCTTCAGCAAGTCGGCAAGGGCGCGCAGCACGTGCGCCTCGACCGAAAGGCGGGCTCCCTCGGCCTCTTCGGGGGCAGGGATCTCATCCCATCGTCGGCCGAGCAGCTCGATGTTGAGCCGGTTCGCCAACCGCGTGAGCCGCTCCTGGGTGACGGGCTCTTCGAACTCCAGCACCTCCTGGTGAACGGCGGCGTCCGCCGTCACGACGACCATGAGGGCGCGGCGCTCGCCGATCTCCACCAGCTGCATGCTGCGGAAGTACATCTCCCGCAAGCGCGGCTCGGTCGCGAGGGCGACGTTGTGCACGCTCTGAGCGAGGATGCTGGCCGCAAGCCCCGCCCACGATTCGATCTGCCGCGCCGCCTGGTGGAACTGGTGGAGGATGCGCGCTTGCTCCTCCGGAGGCACCGGCTTCTCCCGCATCAGAGCGCCCACGTAGTACCGGTAGCCGCGGTTGCTGGGCACGCGCCCCGCGGACGTGTGCGGGTGGGTGATAAAGCCCTCCATCTCCAGCGCCTGCATCTCGTTCCGCACCGTCGCGCTGGAGAGGGGCAGACGATGCCGCTGTACCAGCGCCTGCGACCCCACCGGCTGGGCGCTGTCGATGTAATCGTCGACGATGAAGGCCAGGATTTGCGCGCGCCTCTCTGACAACACCATTGTCAAACCCTCGACCCGAGTTTAGCACTCAGGTCGATCGAGTGCTAAGGCCAAGAGTAACGGTACCGCAGCGGTCGGAGCGGGACAACCCGCTAGCGGTCCTCGTCGGGCTCGGGGGCGAGGAAGTCTCGCACTCCCTGGTCGCTGGAGCGGGCGGCGTGGTCGAAGATGTTCCGCTCCATCGAGGAGACGGCCGCGCTGGCGCGAGCGCGGTAGACGGCCGCGCGGAGCCGGTGGGCATCCTGCGAGCGCGGCTCGGCGAGGACGGCGAACTCCACGAGGTGGGACGCGAGCCGGAGCTCGTTCGCTGCCAGCAGCTCTTGCGCCCGCTGCAGGACCCGTTCCACGCCGCCGGCGAGCCGGACCCACTCGCGGGCCTGTCCGCGGCGAGGCGCGGGCAGGAGGTTGTCGGCCTCGCCGTCGTACCACCCGCCGTACAGCCGCCAGACGTTCCTGATGAGGAACTCGGGATGACCGTACACCGGCCGGAGGTAGGGGCGCTCGAGGAGGTGCTTGGGGAGGCGCACCTCGCGCAGAACGCGATCGAGGGTGGCGCCGAGGTTCATCAGCTCGATCACCTGGGCCTCGATCGTCTCCAGCAGCTCCGCCGTCTCGGTGAGGGCTTGGCGGATGCGGTCGCGGCCGAAGATCGGCAGCCCGTGACCAGGGATCATCGTTTCGGCGCCCAGCGCTGCCATCGCCCGCAGGGCCACGGCCCATTCTCCGCAGTACCGCTGCACCTTCTGCGGGTTGCCCGCGTTCGGGACCGCCCAGATGAAGAGATCGCCAGGGGCGAGAAGCTTTCGCTCCGGGATCCAGGTCCAGGTGGCGTCGTCGGTCTCGCCGCGTGCGTGACGCAGCTCGAACGTCAGCTCGCCGCAGCGGAGGAGGAGCGCATCGCGGTACGTGACGTCCGGCTCCCGGTACTCGGACGGCCACTGGAACCGGTCCGGCGGGAGGGAGAACTGCCGCACGTTGATGGCCGTGTTCCAGCCTCGGGTACGCACGTAACGACGGAAGTGCGCGGGGATGAGCTCGTGGCCGTACACGACGGGTCGGGGCCACCTATTTTCTGCCGCCTCCTCGTCGAAGGCGGTGATCCCCATGACGTGGTCGACGTGATGATGGGAGTAGACGGCGGCGCGAACCGGCACGTCGGGTCGCCAGCGGCGAACCGCCTCCCGCAGCGGCCGGCGGTCGTTCACCGCGCCAGTATCGAGGAGCACGAGCCCCTCGCCGGTGTCCACGGTCGTGGCACCCGCAATTCCCTTGTAGTAGAGGAGGCCGGGCTCGATCTCCTCTCCCTCCGGGAAGCGAGCGGCCACCGGGTGAACCTCGGTGGTGCTGACGTCCCCGCGCCAGAGCGCTTCTGCGAGCTCGCGTACGGTCGGCATGTTCCCCTCCTCGCTGGCCGGCTTTCGCGACAGTCTATGCTGCCTGGCGCCCGCGGCCCCGCTATAATTGGCGCACGAAGTGCCGGATGGTGGTTCGATGCCGTACGTGCTTTCGGATGGCGTCAAGATCCGCTACATCGACGAGGGAGTCGGGCCTGCGATCGTCCTCATCCATGGGTTCGCGAGCAGCATCGAAGGGAACTGGCGAGCGACGGGGGTCATCGACGCGCTCGTCCGCTCGGGCCGGCGAGTGGTGGCGATCGACTGCCGCGGTCACGGTGGCAGCGAGAAGCCGCACGAGCCGCAGCGATACGGCGGGAGCGCGATGATCGACGACGTCATCCGCGTCCTCGAGGTAGCGCGCGTCCCGTACGCGGACTTGATGGGGTACTCGATGGGAGGGTTCCTCGCTGCCTCGCTGCTCGTGCGCCATCCCCAGCGGTTCCGCAGTGCCATCCTTGCGGGAGTGGGGGACATGGTCGAGCGTGGCGGCCCTGACCCCGAGCGCTCTCGGAGGATAGCCGAGGCCCTCGCGGCGCCGAGCCTCGAGGCGGTTGCGGATCCGCTCGGCCGCCAGTTCCGCCGGTTCGCGGAACGGAGCGGCAACGATCTCCTCGCGCTCGCCGCGCTGCAGCGCAGCCAGCGAGACGGATTTTCCCCGGAGGCGCTCGCCCAGGTTCGCGTGCCGGTGCTCGTGCTCGTCGGCCGCGACGACGCGCTCGCGCAAGGCGCCGAACGGCTCGCCGAACGGATCCCTACCGCGCGATTCCAGCGCGTGAGGGGCGACCATCTCACGGCGGTCAACGAAGAGTTCATCGACGCCGTGTTGGCCTTCCTCACCGAGACCTCTCCCGTACCCGTCTGACGCGCAGGGGCGCGCGACCCTTGGCCCAGCGACGCCCGCGTGGTACCCTGCGTGCGTGACTAATGAATCCTTAGTAGCGGAGGTATTGTATGTGGGCGATTGACCGGGCGCATTCGAGCATCGGTTTCGAGGCGCGGCACATGCTCGTCACCCGCGTGCGCGGGCAGTTCAAGGAGTTCGAGGCGGAGCTGAACATCGACGAGCAGGATCTCACGAAGTCGTCCGCCGTCATCACCATCAAGGCGGCGAGCATCGACACGAACGAGCCGCAGCGGGATGCGCACCTCCGTTCCGCGGATTTCTTCGACGTCGAGAAGTACCCGACGATCCGATTCGCCACGAAGCGGATCGAAAAAGTTGGGGAGAACCGGTATCGCATCGTCGGCGACCTCACCATCAAGGACGTGACGCGCGAGGTCGCGTTCGATGCGGAGGTCTTCGGTCCGGCGAAGAACCCGTGGGGCATGGAGGTGATCAGCGTCTCCGCGGAGGCGAAGATCGACCGGAAGGAGTTCGGGCTCACCTGGAATGCGGCGCTCGAATTCGGTGGCTGGCTGGTGGGCGATGAGGTGAAGCTCATCTTCGAGGCTGAGCTGGTGAAGCAGCCGGTGCAGGAAGCCGCGAAGGCATAACGTTCTGAGCTAGGCCAGCCCCTCCTACCCTCGGCCGGGAGCGCTCGCTCCCGGCCGACGCGTTCAGAGTGCTCCGGTTCTGCCGATGACTACGGCGAGAAATGCGAACGCGGAGCCCTCGCGCCACTCGCACCGGAAAGCGGCGGGCGCCGTTCCCGGCCTCGCTCCTCGAGCGGCTCCCGTGGCCTGCCTGGCTTGCTCGAGACGGGGTCCTCACGGGGGCGAACGACGCCCTCGCCGAGGTGCTCGGCCAGCCGCGGGATGAGCTCCTCGGCCGCCCGGTCACGGTCGTGACGACGGGCTCCGGAAGCAGCCGCTTGCTCTGCGCCCTCGAGCGGAACGCGCGCAACCCTGCGGTACGCCTTCCCCTGCCTGACGGGCGCAGTGCCCTCCACCTCATCACGTCCGTTCCCGGCGACGAGGTCCTCGGGCTGCTCGTGCTCGACACGGCGGGAGCATCCGAGCCCTCGCCCTCTCCGCTCCTCTCCTTCGAGGAGATCGTCGAGCGTACCTCCGACATCGTCTTCGTGCTGGATAGCAACGCGACCATTCTCTGGTGCAACCAAGCGATCGAGAGCGTCCTCGGATTCCGCCGCGAAGAGCTCATCGGCTGCTCGGGGCTCGATCTCCTCTCCATGAGGTCGCTCCTGCCGACGAGGGAGACGTGGCGCCGGCTCGAGCGGCGGGAGCTGACCCATGCCCGGGGACTGATGGCCGTTCGCACGGCGAGCGGAGAAGAGGTCGTGCTCGATACGGTCGTTTGGTACGTGGAACGGGACGGCCGGGTGGCCGGGTTTCACGGTATCGCCCGAGACGTCACCGAAACCCGGCTGCTCCGTCGGCAGCTGCAGCAGGCGTACGACGAGCTTGCCACAGTCATCGACTCTCTGGGCTCCGTGCTCATCGCGGTTGACGAGTTCGACCAGGTACGCCTCTGGAACCGCGCTGCGCAGGCCGTGTTCGGCCTCCAGCAAGAGTGGGTGCGCGGCCGGGCGATCCCGCTGGAAGCGATGGTCGATGGCCAGGCCGAAGCCTTTCGTCGCGCCCTCGCGGCCGCCCACCGGGAAGGGCGAACGACGCGCCTCGACGATGTCCGCTATCGCCGGCCGAACGGCGACCTCGGAGTGCTGGGAGTGACGGTCACCCCGTGCACCTGGCCAGACGGCAGCTCCGGTGCGCTCATCACCGCCGCAGATATCACGGACCGCCGCTTGCTCGAGCGGGAGCTGGCGCGGGCGCAGAAGCTCGAGGGCATCGGCCAGCTGGCCGCAGGCATCGCGCACGAGATCAACACGCCCACGCAGTTCGTCGGGGACAACCTGCGTTTCCTGGGGAGATCTTCCGGTTTCTCGAAAAGCCGGTGGAGGAAGGCCCGCTCACCGAGGCGCTCCACGCCGCCCTCCGCCAGTACGAGCTCGCGGTCGCGGAGCGGGAGCTGCTGGAAGAGACCCTGACCGGGGCGGTCCGCTTGCTCCTCGACATGCTCTCGCTCTCCCACCCGACCGCCTTCGCGCGAGCTGCGCGCATCGGCGGGCTCGTGCACCGGATGTGCGAGGTGCTCTCCGTGCCCAACGCGTGGCAGGTGGAGGTGGCGGCGATGCTCTCGCAGATCGGGTGCATCGCCATTCCCGAGCCGGTGCTGGCGCGCATCCTCGACCGGCGGCAGGTGTCCGAGGCCGACCAGCGGGCGTACGAGACGCACCCGCAGCTCGGGGCGGAGCTCATCCGCCGCATCCCGCGCTTGGAGGCGGTGGCGGAGATCGTCGCTGCCCAGAACCAGCTGTATGAGGACTCCCCCCGGCCCCCGTTGGGCGCCCGAATCGTGAAGGCTGCGCTCGACTACGACCAGCTCCTCTCGGCGGGGCTCGGGGAGGAAGCCGCCCTCGTGCGCTTGCGCGCCCGACCCGGTTGGTACGACCCCGCCGTGCTCGAAGCCCTGGAGCGGATCGTCCGCACGACTCCCACTCCGAAGGTCCGGCGGATTCCGGTCCTCGACCTCGAACCGGGGATGGTGCTGGCGGAGGACGTCCGCCTGCCCGGCGGGGCGCTCGTCGTCTGCCGCGGTCAGGAGGTCACGCCCATGCTCTCCGAACGGCTCCGGAACTTCGTCCCCTTCGTCCACGAGGTCGCGGTCGTCGAGCGGGTGCAACCCGAAGGCCGTCGCGAGGCCTCGTAGGCGGCTCCGCTACTCGGATGGCGCAGCTTCGCGCGGCTCTCCTCGCCGTGCGAGGTACTGCTCCACGAACAGGAGGCCGTCTTCCCCGGCGCGGCGGACGACCCCGAGCAGCTCTTCCATCGTCGCCACCTCTTCGAGCTGCTCGTCGACGAACCAGCGCAGGAACTCCCGCGTGGTGTGGTCGCGCTCCTCCATGGCAAGGTCCACCAGGCCGTTGATCTGGCGCGTGACTTCCAACTCCCAGTCGAGCGCCTGCTGCACCGCCGCCTCAGCCGAGTCGAAGTCGGCAGGGGGAGCCGGCACCGCTGGCACCCGCACCCGTCCGCCGGCGTCGAGGATGTAGCGGAAGAACTTGAGGGCGTGACTCCGCTCCTCGTCCGACTGGCGGGCGAAGAACCGCGCCAGCTCCGGCAACGCTTCCCGGTCGAAGTAGCCGGAGATATTGAGGTACTGGTTGGAGGCAGCGAGCTCGCGTCCGAGCTGCTCGTTCAGGGCCTGGTTCATCCGTTCGCTGATGAGCATCGATTCCCTCGTCCTCGTCTCGAAGTTGCGCAACTCCGCGACACCGATTCGCGCAGATGCGGCACGGGTGCGTGGCGCGGCTGGAGGGATTCGAACCCCCGACACCTGGTTCCGAAGACCAGTGCTCTATCCGCTGAGCTACAGCCGCGGCCGTCGCTTCCAGTATACGGGCCTGCCCATTTCCGCCCGCTCAGCCGAACGCTCCGCGGGCTGCGTACTCCGCGATCTCGTCCTCGCTCATCCCGGCCTCGCGGAGCACGTCGAACGTGTGGGCGCCTGCCTCCGGGCTCGGGCCGCGGACCCGGCTGTCCGCGCCGTGAATCTTGAAGGGCACGCCTACGGTGCGAAACCGGCCGTTCGGATGCTCCACCTCCGGGAAGGCGTCGAGGGCTGCGAGCGACGGATCCTTTACGACCTCCGGGAGCTCCACCATCGGCGCCCAGATGAGGCCGTGCGCGTCGAGCTGCCGCCGCCAGTACGGGAGCGGATGTTTCCCGAACTCGGCCTGGATCATCGCTGCCAGCTCCCGGCACCGCTCCTGGCGCTTCTTCATCGAATCGTACCGCTCGTCCTCTGCCCACTCCGGGTGCCCCAGCGCCGCGCAAAGCTTCGGCCAGTAGGGGTCCGGCGTCATGTGCACGAGCATGATCCAGGCGCCATCCGCGCACTGGTACGTGTTGAACAGCGGGTTGGGCGGCGCCGTGCGGTCCATGCGCGAGGGCTGCTTCCCGTCCGTCAGCGTGCGGGCGAAGTCGGTGCTTATCGTGTAGACGCCCGTCTGCTGCAAGGACACCTCGACGAGCGTGCCCCGCCCGGTGCGATCGCGGAGGCGCAGGGCAGCGAGCACCGCGGCGAGGGCGTTCATCGCGGTCGTGTGGTCGCCCTGGGCGATACGGCTGATGACCGGAGGAGCGTCCGGATGGCCGATGACGCTCATGATTCCGGACCGGGTCCAGAACGCCGCGAAATCGAACCCTGGGCGTCCGGCCTCCGGGCCGGAAAGGCCGTAACCCGTCACGGAGCAGTAGACGAGCCGCGGGTTCTGTTCGAGGAGCTGGGCCGGCGTGAGCCCGTACCGCTCGAGGCGAGGCCCGAGGAGGTTCGTGAGGAAGACATCGGCGGTGGAGGCCAGCCGGCGCACGACGTCCGGCCCGGCGGGTGATTGCAGGTCGACGGTGATCGAGCGCTTCCCCCGATTCTCCAGTTCGAAGAGGAAGTTGACGTGATAGGGCGTGCTCACGTCGACGGCTACGACGCCGCGCATGACCTCGCCGCCCGGCGGTTCGACCTTGATGACGTCGGCGCCGAGGTCGCGCATAAGCGCGCCGACGGCGGGAGCGGCGACGTAGTTGGCGACCTCGATGACGCGGATGCCTTCGAGCGGTGGCGGAAGCGGCTCCTCAGGGGACATCGTCGTCCATGGTAGGAAGAGGCTCGCCGCGAGAGCCAGCCGGGCGCGGGTCGTTCGGGATCGGACCGATGGGTACGATGGCCCCGTGGCCATCTCCTCCCGGGCGCTCGGCATCCTCCTGCACCCGACCTCCCTTCCCGGTCCGTTCGCCATCGGCGACATCGGCAGCGAGGCCCACCGGTTCCTCGAAGTGCTCCGGGGGTCGGGCGCCACGTGCTGGCAGATGCTGCCGCTCGGCCCTCCCGGGCAGGGGAACTCGCCTTACCAGGCGCGTTCCTCCTTCGCGGGGCACCCGCTGCTGGTTCCGCTCGAGCCACTGGTGGAAGAGGGGCTCCTCCACGAGTCCGAGCTGGAGCGGGTCGAATCCGGTTTCGCCGCAGACTTCGAAGCGGCGGCGCGGCTGCGCATGCGGGCGCTGCGCGCAGCGTACGCCCGCTGGCGCCCGGACGACGAGTTCGAGCGGTTCCGGAGCGGTGCGGAGTGGTGGCTTCGCGATTACGCGCTCTTCGCGGCGCTGAAGGAGCGCGACCCCCGGGGCTGGTGGGAGTGGCCCCCGGAGCTTGCCCGCCGGGAGCCAGGGGCGCTCGCCCGGGTGGAGGAAGAGCTGCGCAACGAGGTGCAGTTCCAGGCGTTCATCCAGTTTCGCTTCGAGCGGGCATGGAGCTCGCTCCGCAGCCGTGCGCGGGCGCTCGGTGTCCGGCTCATCGGCGATGTTCCCTTCTTCCCGGCGCTCGACAGCGCCGACGTCTGGGCGAACCAGTGGGCGTTCAAGCTCGATGAGCACGGGCGGCCGCTCTTCGTCGCCGGCGTACCCCCGGATGCGTTTTCGGCGACGGGGCAGCTTTGGGGAAATCCCGTCTACCGGTGGGAGGCGCTGCGGGAACGCGGCTACTCCTGGTGGCTCCAGCGGCTCCGGCGAACCTTCGAGCTCTTCGACGTGACGCGCATCGACCACTTCCGGGGTTTCGCCGCGGCCTGGGAGATCCCGGCGGGGAGCCCGACGGCTGTGGAAGGTTCGTGGGTTCCAGGGCCCGGGTTCGAGTTCTTCGAGCAGGTACGCGCGGAGCTCGGCGACATGGAGATCATCGTCGAAGACCTCGGGCTCATCACCGAGGACGTCCGCGAGCTGCAGCGCCGGGTGGGGTATCCCGGGATGTACGTGCTGCAGTTCGCCTTCGACAGCGATGCGCGCAACCCGTACCTCCCCCATAACCACGAGCGGAACGCGGTCGTCTACACCGGCACCCACGACAACGACACGACGCGAGGGTGGTGGGAGCAGCTACCGGACGAGCGGCGGCAGTACGTCCTCCGCTACCTCGGCTACGAGCCCGCAGACGTGGTCGATGCGTTCGCGCGTCTGGCCCTGGCGTCGGTTGCGAACCTCGCCGTGTTGCCGTGGCAAGACGTGCTGGGGTTGGGGAGCGAGGCCCGCATGAACGTGCCCGGCCGGCCGGAGGGCAACTGGGGATGGCGGTTCCGCTGGGAGCAGGTGCCGCGAGGACGCGTAGAGTGGCTAGCGCACCTCGCCGAGCTGTATGGAAGGGGTGGGTGAGCTGCCTGCGAGCACCGTATGCTTCGCTCGTGGGCCTCGAAGTTCTCGTCCGCTCCATCGCGGCAGGCATCGACACGGCGCTGTCCGGCCTCCGGGAGCTGCTGCAGGGCCTCCCTCTGGAGGCGCTCGATTGGCGTCCGTGGGACGGCGCGAATTCCCTCTCCGTCCTGGTCCTTCACTCCGTGAGCTCCACCCGTTTCTGGCTGAAGGCCGCCGCGGGCGACGCTCCATCACTGGCGGCGTACCGGGAGGGGCCTCGTGCCGATGCGTTCGCTGCTCGGGGGCTATCGGTGGACCAGCTCGTCACCTCCCTCGATGAACTCCGGCGGGAGCTGCCGGCCCTCGTCGCGCGCCTCAGCGAGGATTCCCTCGCGGCGATGCTCCGCTGGCCCGAGGACCCCTCCCTCTCGCTCACGGGCGCCGATGCGCTCGTCCGGGCGTACGGCCACCTTCGAGAGCACCTCGGCCAGGCGGAGCTCACGAGAGACGCTTGGCGGCGGGGCGGGCGGAAGTGACGTCTCCGTTCATGGCGCAGGCGCTCGCAGCCGCGCGGGCGGCGGAAGGGTTCACGAGCCCGAACCCGTGGGTGGGCGCCGTGCTCGTGCGCGATGGTCGCGTGCTGGCGGTCGGAGCCACCGCGCCTCCGGGGGGGCCGCACGCCGAAGCGGCTGCGCTCGCGCTCGCTCCCGGCGATGGAGGAGAACTGTACGTCACGCTGGAACCGTGCGTGCCGTTTCCCGGGAAGCGCACTCCGGCATGCGTGGAGACGATCATCGAGAGCGGTGTGCGGCGCGTGATCATCGCGTTGCCGGATCCCGACCCGCGAGTGCAGGGCCGCGGCATCGCCGCCCTTCGGCAGGCGGGGATCGACGTCGAGGTGGGAGATGGTGCCGAGGAGGCGGCGGAGCTCTTGCGCCCGTATCTGAAGCACCGTGAGCGCGGGCTTCCCTACGTCTACGTGAAGTTCGCCGCCAGCCTCGACGGCCGCACCGCCACGCGTACCGGAGACTCCCGCTGGATCACGGGCGAGGAGGCGCGAGAGCGGGCGCATCGCCTGCGGGCGCGGGTCGATGCCGTCCTGGTCGGAGCGAACACCGTCATCGCGGACGACCCGCAGCTGACGGCCCGCCCGGGCGGCGAGCCGGCCGAGCGCCAGCCGTTGCGGGTAGTGGTCGATGCTGCCGGGCGCGTGTCGCCAGGGTCGAAGCTGTTCCGAGCACGCGGCCCCGTGCTCGTGGTGACGACGCCGGCTGCGCGGCGCGATTGGCGGGACGAGATCCAGCGGACGGGTGCGGAGCTCCTGGAGTGCCCATCGTCTCCACAAGGGGTCGCACTGGAGGCGATGCTGCGCGCCCTCGCGGAGCGAGGCGTCCTCTCCGTATGGGCCGAGGGGGGCAGCAGGCTCCTCGGCTCGCTGCTCGCGGGAGGTCTCGCCGACGAACTCTGGGCCTTCCTCGCCCCGATCGTGCTCGGCTCCGACGGCCTACCTGCCCTCGAACTCGCCGGCCCGGAGCGTGTGGAGGACGCCTGGCGGTTGCGAAACGTGGCGGTCGAACGTCTCGGAGAAGACGTTCTCGTGCGCGGCCGGATCGGCGATTGGGAGCCGGAGACGCTCCGTCGGGCCCTCTCGTTGGCGGGTCCGGTACGATGAAGAGAGCTGTCCCGGGGGTGAAAGCCATGGCGCGCTACTGGATCGTCGTTGGGGGACCGGAGATCTTCGCCAAGACGCAGGAGCTCGGCTTCAAGCTGCACGGGTTCAAGAGCACGCGTGGAAAGATGGTCCGCCAGATCCAGCCGGGCGACATGCTGGCGTTCTACATCACGGGGAAGAAGCAGTTCGCCGGCACGGCGCGGGTCACGGGTACGGTGTTCGAAGATCACACGCCCATCTGGCAAAGCGCGAAGAAGCCGGACGAGCGGTACCCGTATCGCGTCCCGATCGAGCCGGACATCGTCCTTCCCGAGGACCGCTGGCTCGACGCTGAGCCGTACCACGACCGCTTCCAGTGGACGCAGCGGTGGCCGCGGGAGCACTGGACGCTCGCGTATCAAGGGAACCTCCACGAGATCCCCGAGGAGGACTTCCGGCTGCTGCGTGCCGATATGGAGGCAGTTGCTCGCGGTTCGGCCGTCCCGAACTAAAACGCCGTACAGAGAGGATTGTTCCTCGCTTCACGTGCTGCTAGTATCCCCGCCAGCAATGGGCAGGAGGCGGGGAGCATGTATCAGTTTCCCAAGTGCCGGAAGTGCGACAATGGCGACCTCGTCCCGTTCTCGGACTTTGGCAGCCAGGGTGCACCGGTGCACTTCAAGGCGTGGGTCTGCACGAATCCGGCCTGCGGATTCAACATAAAAATCCGCAACGGCGAACTGTACATCGACGAGCCCATCAACGACGGACAGTACCACGTCAGCCGCGCGCGCTGAGGCGGCTGGCGGGTGCTCGTGATAGACTTCTCAAGTGATGGAGCAGGCGCCGGCGAGCAAGTTCTACCGACCGCTCCCCTTCGCCGATACCTCGGTGGAGGAGGAGCTCCAGCAGAGCATCCTCGTGACGAGCGTGGACCAGGTGCTGAACTGGGCGCGGCGCTCGTCCCTCTGGCCGGCGATGTTCGGCCTCGCCTGCTGCGCAATGGAGATGATCGCGGCCGCCACACCCCGGTACGACATCGCTCGCTTCGGGGCCGAGATCTTCCGGGCGTCCCCTCGCCAGGCTGACCTCCTCATCGTCCCGGGCACGGTGACGTGGAAGATGGCCCCGGCCGTTCGGCGGATCTGGCTGCAGATGCCGGAGCCGAAGTGGTGCATCGCAATGGGCGGCTGTGCAACGATGGGCGGCCCATTCGCCTACGCATACAGCGTGACGCCCGGCGTCAACACCCTCGTGCCGGTGGACGTGTACGTGCCCGGATGCCCCCCGCGACCGGAGTCGCTCCTCACCGGATTGATGCTGCTCCAGGAGAAGATCCGGCACGACACGATCGAGAAAGGGTGGAAACGGCGCGACGTCGAACCGCAGTTCCATCGCTACCTGCCGGAAGGGGACCCCATCCGGAAGGAGCTCGAGTCGCTCTGGCCCCCGTACATCGACTACGACAACCCTCCCCGGGGCGACGCGTTCGGGGAGTGAAGGGCGCCGCCTCCGGTGAGCCTGTCAGGCCGCCGGCGGCGCGCGAACTATGACCGCGAGGAGAGAGATGGGGAAGGCACGCTGGGAAGAGATCGAGGCCATCGTGAAGCCGTACTTCGACGCGGGCTTCCAGCCTGACCGGAACGATCTGGTCGAGCTGGCCTACCGCGAGAACCTGAGCGACGACATCATCGACGCCTTCGACTCGCTCGGCGGGAAGCCGGTCCCCTCGCTCGAAGAGCTGAAGCGGCAGCTGCAGGAGAACGGCGTCATCGAGTAGCCCGCGCCACCTGCTACCCGCTCGCGTCCCTCTGGACCGGCGCCTCAAAGCGCGGGACGGTGGGAAAGACGCGCGTCACGCGCCCGCCCGACGGGTCGACCAGAAAGGCGGCCGGGCGTGGCGCGAGGTCGTCACCCGGTTCCGCTCCGGTGAGGGCGGCGATGACCGCGACCGCCGCGAGGTGGCCGGTCACGAGCACCGGCGTGCCGCCGCGGTGCCGGTGTGCGGCGGCGCGGCCCGCCTCGAGCACGCGCGCGACGACGCTCCAGCGGGCTTCCCACCCTACGACGGGTGCGCCTCGGAGCCAGTGAGAGCGCAGCTCCTCGTACGCCTCCAGCCATACCGGGGGCCGGGCCGGCGAGTCCAGGCGCGGGTCCACGGCGACGAAGCCCCCGAGACGCATCTGCAGGAGGACCGCCGTCTGTTGCAGGGCGCGGGTCGAGCCTGCAGCGATGCGGGCGGAGATGGGCCGGGGCAGGGCGTGGGCGAGGAGAACGACATCGCGGCGCGCCGTTTCGGTAAGAGGCCACGAGTTCCGCCCCGTGGCCGGATCGGGCCGCACCGCGCCGGGCGTCGCCAGGATCCAGGCGGCGCTCATGCCGCCCCGTGCCGCCGGATGGCCTCCAGGACCTCCCAGAGCGCCCGATCCTCGTGCAGCGGCTCCCTGGGAGGCGGGATGAGGAACCCCCCGAACGCGGCGACGATGTCGGGGTGGTCGTCGACGACGAAGTCGGGGGGCGCGGGGACTCCCAGCTCGGCCAGGCGGTCGCGGAAGCCGTACAACGGCTTCCAGTAACAATCCCTCACGTACTCGCGCAGTTGGAACCGCTCCACGACCTCCCAGCGGGGGCCGTAGCCGCTCCAGAGGTAAAGGTCGTGGCCGTCCTGCCGGAGGGCAGCGAATACCTCGTGGACCCCGGGACGCAGACGCACGTCCCACGTGATGAGCGTGTCGTCGACGTCGAAGAAGACGCGCACGGTCTCCTAGTACCCCGCGGCCTTCAGCTCCTCGTAGATGAAGGCCGGGCGTTCCAGGTACTCCTTCAAGCTCATTCCGCGCTGGTCACGGGCGGAGAGGACGGGGTCGCGGTACGGCCACTCGACGGCGATGTCCGGGTCGTCCCAGGCGATCGTTCCCTCGGAGGAAGGTTCGTAGTATCCGGTGCACTTGTACTGGACCTCTGCCACGTCCGTCAGGGTGGCGAACGCGTGCCCGAACCCGACGGGCACGTACACCTGGCGCATGTTCTCCGCGCTCAGCTCCACGGCCACCCAGCGGCCGAACGTCGGGGAGCCGACGCGGAGGTCCACCGCCACATCGAAGATCGCTCCCACGGTGCAGCGCACGAGCTTCCCCATCGGGGCGGTCATGTCCTGGTAATGAAAGCCGCGCAGGACTTTTCGGCCGGAACGCGAATGGTTGTCCTGCACGAATTCCCAGGGGATGCCGTGCTCCTGGAACCGCTTCTTGTGATAGCTCTCGATGAAGAAACCGCGCTCGTCGCGGAAGAAGTCCGTGTCGATGATGAGGACGTCGGGGATCTCGGTTGGCTGGACGTGGATCTCCATCTTCAATCCTCGATCGGTTCGAAAATGTGGTGCGTCGCTTGGAACGCAGGCCGAATCGACTCGAGGAGCTCCATCCAGGTGATGTTGTAGAACTTCGGATGGAAGAACGCCTCAGGCGGCCAGGACTCGTATTCACGCACGAGCTGTTCGACCGCGTCGACGACCGTGGTCGGGAAGGAGACGCCGAGGCGGTCTCGAATCTTCTCCCCGGAGCAGCGGTAGTTGCGGACGATGCGGGGGAGGGGACCGTCGACGAGCACCACCGGCCGACCGATGCGGCCGAGAGCGTCTGAAACGGCCTCGGCGAGGTCGCGGATGCGGTAGTTGTCCTGGACGACGTTGAAGATCTCCCCTGCCACGAGCTCCGACGGCGCCTCGAGGCAAGCGATGTGGACCTCGGCGAGGTCATCGACCGAAACGAGCGGGCGCCACATGTACCCGCCGCCGTGGAGGGTCAGCGTTCCTCGCACGAGAGCGTCTTTGACGAAGGCGTTGACGACGAGGTCGAACCGCATCCGCTTGCTGGGGCCGAACACCGTCGCTTGCCGCAGGATCACCGGCTCGAACCGCTCGTCGGCCAGCTCGAGAAGGCGCAGCTCTGCATACCGCTTCGAGGTCGCGTAGGCGCCGCGCGGCTGGATGGCCGCGTCCTCGTCCAGGAGCCGGCCATCGTCGCAGATGCCGTCGTACAAGGAGCAGCTGCTCCCGAAGACGAACCGGCGCACCCCTGCTTCCTTCGCAAGCCGTGCCAGCGTCTCGGTCGCGAGCGCGTTCATCTGCCAGTTCGCCTCGGGGCTGTACTCCGCTGTGGGATCGTTGCTGAAGCCGGCAAGGTGATCGATGGCATCGACGCCTTCGAAGATGCCTTCCGGGAGGCGGCGGACGTCCGCGTTGACGAGCTCGACCCCCGGCTCACCCGCGTAGTGCGGGAGCCCCCAGAACATCCGGTCGAGGACCCGCACCTCGTGCCCGCGCGCGAGCAGCTTCGGCACGAGCACGCTCCCCACGTACCCCGCGCCGCCGGTCACGAGAACTTTCATCGGGCTCCTCCGGTTGCCGAGGGTGAGCGGATCGTACGGGCTTCCCGGGTCATGCGGAATCCGCCCGCAAGTGCCCTTTCTCGCGCAGGTACCGTTCGAGCCCGACCCGCCAGTGCCGCAGCGGCGGCACCCGTTCCGATGCCATGACGCTGTACTTCGGCCGCGCGACGGGGCTCCCGAACTCCTCCGTGGTGACGCGGCGAAAGTCGGGCTTCAGCCCGCAGAGCTCGAAGATCGCTTCCGCGAAATCGGCCCAGCTGCATCCCACCCCATCGGCCAGGTGCACGACGCCCGTGGTTCCCACTTCGATGAGCGGGAGGAGCGCTTCCGCGACCTCGGCGGTGTTCGTCGGGCAGGTGTACTGGTCGGCGACGACCCGGATCGTCGAGCCTTCCTTCGCGAGCCGGAGCATCGTCTCCACGAAGCTCCCCCCTTTCCCCGCCGAGCTGGCGAGCCCGTACAGGCCGGACACGCGAACCACGAGCGCGTCTGGGTGAACTTGGAGGACGAGGTCTTCGGTGGCGATCTTCGACGTGCCGTAGACGTTCACGGCTCGCCGCGGATCGCGCTCCACGTACGGCGTTTGTTTCGTGCCGTCGAAGACGTAGTCCGTGCTGAACTGCACGACCCTGGCGCCCGCGGCGCGCGCGGCTCGTGCCACGTTCCAGCCGCCGACCGCGTTGACGGCGAACGCCCGTTGCGGGTCCGCCTCGCAGTCGGGGAGGTAGTGGAAGGCGGTCGTGTTGACGACGACGTCGGGGCGGTGGCGCTCCACGAGCGCTTGCACCGCTTTGGCGTCGGTCACGTCGGCGTCGGCCCGCGTGGCCGGGATGATCTGGGCGCGCTCCTTCGGCCAAAGCCGCTGGATGTCTTGCGCGAGCTGCCCGTTCGCCCCGAGGAGGAGCACCCGCATGGCCAGGATTCTATTCGCTTCCGGACAAGGTGCCAGCGGCTACCGCCCGCCTGTGACCCCGCCGCTCCTGGCGAGGAGCTGCTCGAGCTCCATCTGCCACTCGAGGGCGAGCTTCCGCTTCTCCGGCGTGTCCGCCATCTCCTCGTAGATGGCCTGCCCCCACTTCACGTGCTCCTCCTCCTCGAGGAGGATGTGGCGGAGGATACGAACGGTGGGAGCGTCGCAGACGGGGTCGGTCACCTGAAGGTGGTGGCGATAGTAGACGACGAGATGTGTCTTCAGGACTCGGTACAACCCGACGATGCGGAGCAGCTCGTCGGTCTGGAGCTGCATGGTCTCGCAGAACTTTAAGAACTCCTCGTTCGGGGGTTCCGCCTTTGTGGAGTACCGGAGCGTCGGGGGCATGCGATGGTCGACGCCTTCGGTGACGCGAAGCTCGGGCAGCCGCTGCCCGAGCCAGAGCGAGTGGATCGAATCCTCATAGCAGTGCTCGCCGAGCGCGAACTTCACCTTGATGGTCGGACAGGTGGAAGCCCACGCACCTTCCGTGGTCATGCAGACGTTCTCGGCGAAGCGGTAATGGATGAGGCGGCGGGCGTTCTCATCGACGCTGAATGCGCCGCCGATGCGGCGGGGATCGATCGCGAGCTCAGGCATGGGACACCTCCCCCCTCGCATGCGGAGCAGCCGTGAGCGCGAGCACCTGGGCGGCCCGACGGCGGAGCGCCTCGCGCCGGGCCCGCTGGCGCGCGGCCCAGGCGCGCGCCTTCGCCTTCGCTGCCTCCAGCTCCGACGGGTCATGGACGTACTCGGGGTCGGGAACGATGCAGTGCTCGGGGCAGACGGCGACGCAGCGGTCGCAGTCGATGCAGCCCGCAGGTTCTACGCGGTGAAGGCGGCGGCCCGTGCTGAAGTACCGGATCGTTTCCGTCGGGCACACCCGGCGGCACCATCCGCAGTTGATGCACGCCTCGGCGATGATTCGTACCGCCATCGGTCAGCTCGCCTCTGGCGCTGGTGGTCCTGCGAGCGCCGCCGTGCCCCGCTCCATCTCTTCCTCGAAGAACCGGCGGATCTCCTCGCTCTGCTCGCCGGAGAGCCGGGCGCGCACGGCGTCGAACATCGCGTGAGCGCGCAGCGCCCTTGCTTCTTCATCCGGCTTCCCTTCACAGAGCTGCTTCACCCAGTAATCGCCGATGGTCGTGTGCGTGACCTCGTCTGCCCAGTTGTAGTCGTAGCAGTGCTCCATGAGGCGATCGCCGATGCGGCGGCCGAGCTCCGACATCCCGCGGAAGAGCTCCAGAGCAGCTCCCTCGAGCGCTACGTTCGTGACGGAGAGCGAGATGACCGGGTCACGCATCGGTTCCTGTGCGGGGTCCGATCCGGAGGCCGCAGCGCGCGCGGCGGCTTGCGACGCCTCGCTCGGCGGGGCGCCCGCCAGGGTGTCGGGATACTCCCCCACGTGCCCACCGTACGATTCCAACAGGCCGACTCCTAGCTGTGCATGGCGGACCTCATCCCACGTCTGCCGGGCCATGGCGAGGATGAGCTCCCACGGCACCGGCCAGTCCTGCCACTCGCACACCTTGCGGCTGAACGCGTCGATCCCCGCGAATTCCGCACTGACGATCCCGCTCACGAGCGCCTTCTTGAGCTCGAGGTTCTCCGGCGCCTCGGCGACGAGGGTGCGGAGGAGGGTTAGGTCGTAGTTGCTCGCGTCACCGAGCTTGCGGGCGAGCTCCTCCCGCTCGGCCTCGGTGAGGAGCTGCACGGGACGGTACGGCGGGTTTCGCCGCGGTGGCATCGAACGAAGCTGCTCCGCCAGTGGGCTCGTCATCGTCTGACCCCCCTGAACTCGTTTCGCCCTCGGCGAAGTATACTCCCCGCGCCAAGGAGCCGCGCAGCGTATGATTGGGCCGCGTCAGCGTTCCGAGGAGGTGTTCGTCAGCCATGGAGATCGGGGTGCATCTGCCTCAGGTGGGCCCGTTCGCGAAGCCCGACATCATCGCCCGCTTCGCACGAGCGGCGGAGGAAGCCGGCTTCGATGGGCTCTGGGTCTTCGACCACGTCGTCATCCGGAAGGAGCAGGGGTCGAGGTACCCGTACTCCCCTGATGGGCGGCTCGGATTCAACCCGACGCTCGACTTCCTCGAGCCGCTCACGCTCCTCGCCTGGGCAGCAGGTGTGACATCCCGTATCCGTCTCGGGACGAGCGTCCTCGTGCTTCCCATGCGCCAGCCGGTGCTGCATGCCAAGATCCTGGCGACCATCGACCACCTCTCCGGTGGGCGGGTCGTGCTGGGCGGCGGTGTGGGCTGGTGGAAGGAGGAGTTCGAGGTCCTCGGCGTTCCGTTCGAGCGGCGGGGCAAGCGGACGGAGGAGTGGCTCCAGCTCGTCAAGGCGCTCTGGACGGAGGAATGGGTCCAGTTCCGAGGGGAGTTCTACGAATGCGTCGACTGGACCTGCAACCCGAAGCCGGTGAACGGGACCATCCCGATCTGGCTCGGCGGCGAGAGCACGAACCAGCTCCGACGTGTTGGGAAGTACGCTGACGGATGGCTCGCCACGGCGAAGAGCCTTCCGGAGCTGGAGTCCCGGTTCGCGGTCGCCAAGGAGGCCGCCAGGTCCGCCGGCCGGGACCCGGCGCAGCTCGTGCTCGCACTCGAGGGCGCGGGCGCCATTTCGCCGGAGTCGATGGAGGAGACGGCGCAGCGGCTCGAACAGCTCGCTGCGCGCGGGGTCCGGCACGCCATCTGCCTCGTCGATCCGCGGCGGATGGCAGAAGCGGAGGCCATCTTGGCGGAGTTCGGGCGGAAGTACCTGCCGCGCCTCCACGAGGTGGAGCCGGCAGCGCCCTGACCGGGGCTACCAGTGCTCGGGTAGGCCGGCCTGCCGCGAGAGCTGGTCGAGGGCTGGCCACTGGCGCGGGTCGAGCTTGAGGAGCGCGGCGTACTTTCGTGCGAGCTCCAGCTCCCGCGGGTTGCGAGTGCGGCGGTAGCGGTTGAAGGCGTCGAGCATCTTGTCGGCGATGATCTGCATGTCCATGCCCATCACGTACCGCTCGCTCATCTCGTTCAGGGCATCGACGTAGACGTCGAAGTAGTGCGCGAGCCGCAGGAGCGTATCGCGCATCCGCGCCCACTCGGCGAGCTCGTGGTTCGCCGCCAGCTCGTAGTACCGCCGGCCCATGGTTGCGAAGTAGGCGCGGTCCACGAGCGGGGCGCCGCCGAGGATGCCGCCCCGGCGCCGCCGGCCGAGGCTCGCCGGGAAGATGCCGGCGATGAAGAGCGCGTTGTCGCCGTACTTCCGGTACGCCTCGAAGAGGTTCTGGAAGGCACCCGACGGGTGAGCGGTCTCCTCCATCAAGTCGGACAGGTAGGCGAGGAAGCCGCGGTTGCGGCCGCCGAGGACGAGCTCGCTCGCGCGCAGGTACCGTTCGAGCATCCGCCCGAGGTATTCGAGCGTCGCGTAGTCCCGGCTGCGGCGCTTCACGTACAGCACCTTGATGAGGAACAGGTCCAGGATGTCGCCAAGGCGAAGGGTCACGAGCGTGTCGATGTCGTCGTAGAAGGCGGAGATGAGGTCGTCGACGCGCCGCTCGAAACTCCAGTCGGCGACGTTCTCGCCATCGTGCGCCCGGATCGTCTCTCGGAGCTCCGCTACGCCGGTGGCGATTCGCTCGCTTGCGACCATGCGCTCTGCCCTCGCTTCCTTCGGCTTCCCTGCCCTTATTATCGTCCCCCCGTCAGGTTCCGCGTCCCTCCCCCTGTTCCAGGAGACGGGCCGTTGCGGCGAAGATGTCCGCCAGGATCTTGCGGCGCTCTCCATCATCGACGAACTCTGGACGGTACTGTTCCATGATCCGGTACGGGTGGAGCCGGACCCCGGCCAGCCTGCGGTCGACGACGAACGCCTCGAGCAGCACGCCCTGCTGGTGCTCGATGGTGTGCACCTGGTCGAAGATGAAGTTCCCCAGCGCGTAGGTGATGAACGCGTGCGGCAGCGGTTCGATCGCCTGCACCCAGTGAGCCTGATTCCCCACGACGAGGTCGGCCCCGCCTTCCACCGCGGCACGGGCGGCCTTGATGCTGCGGGGGCTCGGATCGTGTGTGTCCTCAGTCCCTGACTGCAGCAGCACGATGACCACATCGGCGATCTCCTTCGCCGCTTTCACGCGTTCCCGAAGCCGTTCGACCCCCAGCAGCTCCGCGGGGGCGTAGAAGGCCGGGTATCCGAGCGGGCGCTCCTCTTCGTACGAGTCGTCCATCGGCGCGGTGCCAGGGGTGGTCTCCGTGGCGGCGTTCTCGTTCGGGGGACCCGCGGCGATGTCGTCGAAGGCGAGGATGGCCACGCGGACCCCCTTCACGTCGATGACCACCGGCGCGAGCGCCTCCTCCAGGTTCCGTCCGCCGCCGACGGGCCGGATCCCTGCCGCCTCGAGCAGCTCCAGCGTGCGGAGGAACGCGTCCGGGCCGCAGGCTCCCGCGGTGCCGCAATCGAAGGTGTGGTTCGTCGCTACGGAGAGCACGTCGAACCCGGCTGCAACCAGCGCCTCGATCGTCTTCGGCGGGGCAGTGAGGTTCGTCGTGTCGACGCACCGGAAGGGCTCCGCGAGGTCCTGGATGCTCGTGTCGAGCGAGCCGATCGTGAGGTCGGCGCCGGCGAGGAACTCGCCGAGCGGCGTGGCGAGTGGGGCGCGCCAGTCCCCGAGCGCCTCGATGCGGGCGAGGGTGCATCGCGTTTGCAGGATGTCCCCGGTGGCGACGATCCGGATGGCCGAGGGCGGCTCGGCGGCGATGCTCTCTTTCACCCGTTCGGCCAACGCCTCTCCCCGTGGGGTGAGCGGGCGAACCTCCCATCGCTCCACGAACGGCCAGCTGGCGGCCGCGCCTGGCGTCCACGGGTCCTGCCCGTCGACCCGGAGGGGCACGACGGTGGGGCGGAGCGAATCGACCGGAACGAGCGCCCAACGCCCGGAGCCGAACGTCGAGGCGTCGAGGAGCGCGTCATAGTCGGGGAACCGTTCCGGCTGGCCCCCGAGCCACGCCGTTACGAGGGGAGCATCCGCTTCCGCCGCCGAGAAGCGCGGAGCACCGGGCAGACCGCCGACCTCGCTCCAATCGGAGACGGCCCCGCTCGCGAAGTCCCGCAGCGCTGCGAGGGTCATCTCGTCGACGCCGGTACCCCAGGCCGTGACGGGCACGAACCACCGCACCGGAACACCATCACCGCTTGGTTCGATGAGGAGATCGGCCTCTGCGGCGGAGGCGGCCGGCCGGAGGTTGGCGGGCAGCCGGCTGACGACGTACGGCGGGAGGTTGCCGAAGTAGGTAGGGGGAAGCGGTGCGGTCGCCGCGGGCTGCTGCGGTCCCTCGGATATCGGCGACGGCTCCCGCGGGATCCCGCGGATGACGAAGGCGAGGTACCCGATCGCCAACGCATCGGCAAGCAGCGCCGCTCCGAGTAGCAGCCCCCACGCTCGCGCCCTCGCTCCCGGAGGCCGAGCCACGTGCCGATACTTCGCCTCGGCGAGCTCCCGGTCAACCCTCGGCGAGGCAGCTGGTACAGTCAGGTCGCCATGGTGGGACTCGCGGTCCGATTCGTTGCCCGGAGGGTGTTCTACGGGTGGGTGGTGGTCGGCGCCGCCTTTGCGTGCATGTTCGTTTCTTTTGCCGTTGCCTACTCGTTTGGCACGTACTTCGAGCCTCTGCGGGAGGAGTTCGGCGCGAACCGTGGGGCCATCTCCCTGGTCTTTGCACTCACGGGCCTCCTCTACTTCGGGCTCGGGGCCGTCACCGGGCCCCTCGCCGACCGGTTTGGCCCTCGCTTCGTCTGCGCGCTGGGAGCGGCGGCGTTCTTCGCCGGCCTGATGCTCGCGAGCCGCGCCCAGGCGGTATGGCAGGTGTACCTCACGTACAGCGTATTCGTTGGGACCGGGGTGGCGGCCTGCTACGTCCCATCCGTGGCCGCCGTGCAGCGGTGGTTCGTCCGCCGGCGGGCGCTTGCTTCCGGGATTGCCGTTTCCGGGATCGGCCTCGGCACGATCGTCGGTCCGCCGCTCTCCAGTCTGCTCATCGAGGCGTACGGCTGGCGCACGGCGCTCCTGCTGACAGCGGTTGCGGCGGGAGCCTTGGCCGCCGTGGCCGCCGCCGCGCTCGAGGGGGCGCCGGCGGCGCTCGGCCTGCTTCCGGACGGCCTGGAACGGTCACGCAGCGACCACCTGGGGCAGCCACCGAACGTCGTCGAGGTGCCCGGCCTTACGGTCGGCCAGGCGGTGCGGACGCGGGCCTTCGCCTGGCTGTACGCCGCGGGGGTCCTGGCCACGGCGCCCGTGTTCCTCGCGCTCGGCCACATCGTCCCGTACGGGCAGGACCAGGGGCTCTCGCTGTCCGACGCGTCACTTGGGTTGACCGGGATCGGCGTCGGGTCGCTGGTCGGCCGTCTCCTCCTCTCACCGTTCGGGGACAGGTTCGGTCGTCGCGCCTCTTACGGGGCGAGCATCGTGGCCATGGCTGCCCTGAGCTACCTTTGGTTTCTCGTTCCTTTGACCGAAGTATGGTCCCTTGCTGCCTGGGGAGGATGCTTCGGCGCGGCGTACGGAGCGTTCGTAGCACTGAGCCCCACGCTCATGGCTGACTACTTCGGCACGCGAGCGGTGAGCGGCATCATCGGCATCTTCTACACGGCTGCCGGCGTGGGAGCGCTTGCCGGCCCCTGGTTCGGGGGCGTGATCTTCGATGTCACCGGCTCCTACCGGCCGGCGATCCTCATTGCCGCGCTGCTCGCGACGGTCGGGGGCCTGGCCGTGTGGCGTGCTCCAGGGCCGGAGGAGGTCGAAGGGTCAGCGTTCCGGCTTGGCGGTCAAGCAGCGCGGGGCTGATACCAACGGTTCGGCGCTCCGGACGCGCCCTCGATGAAGGCGAAGGCCCGTTCGAGCACGTGGTCGATACCGCCGGTCATCTCCTCGTAGCGCGCCAAATCGGCGGGGAGCGGCGCCGGCTCCGTCCCCTCGATTTCGTAGCCGCAGAGAAGGCCGTAGTGGTTGGCGATCCGGTCAGCTTGGGCGACGGCCCCCGCGATGCCGTCGGTCTCCGGTACGAGCTGCTCCGTATGCAGCTCGATCGCATCGACCAGGTGGGCGGGGAACTTCCAGCGCTCCGCCAGTACTCGCCCCACCTCGGCGTGGGAGACGCCGAGCACGAGCCGTTCGGCCTCGTCGAGGGGCTGGCGCAGGTCCTGCGCGAGCATGACCGCCTCCCGAAACTCTTCCGGTTCGAGCAGGCAAAAGACGAGCCTTCCGATGTCGTGCAGGATTCCTGCGGTGAAGGCGTCCTCGGGCCGGCCTGCCCGGGTCCGCTTCGCGATCGCCTCGGCGGCGACCGCCACCACGACGCTATGGCCCCAGAAGAGGTCGATGTCGAAGGCTTCGGCGACGCGTGCCGGGAGCCGGAAGGCGTTCATCAGGCTCGTGCTCAAGGCGACCTGGCGCACTTGACGGAAGCCGAGCACGACGACGGCCTCGCGGACGGAGCTGATTCGGCGGGCGAAGCCGTAGAAGGCGGAGTTGCTGATCCGGATCAGCTTCGCCGTCAACGCCTGGTCGGTCGCGATGACCTGCGCGAGGTCCATCGCGCTCGCCCGTTCGTCGTCGGCGAGTGCCATCACCCGGGCGGCGACCGCTGGCAGTGGCGGGAGCTCTTCGAGCCGGCCGACAAGCGTGGAAGCGTCCGTCCCCATCGTCCCAGATCGTCGGCCGGTCTCCGCGGCTGCTGAATCGGCAGGCGCGCGCGTTCACCCTCCGTTCACCCTCTCGGCTGCTGCGGGGACGCGCGACTGACAACCCTGTTCGATTCCGCTACCGTAGCGGTACAGGCTGGCATTGCTCCTTGGGCTTGGAGGGCATCGCATGACGCTGTATCGCTACTCGATGTGGGATGGGACGCAGGAAGTCCCGGACCTGAGCGCGGACGACATCCTCGACAACATCACCGACGACCTGATGAACTTCGGCGATCTGCAGCACGCGCTGCGCAACCTCATGCAGCGCGGCGTGCGCACGCCGATGGGTGACCGGACGCAGGGGCTTCGCGATCTCCTCCAACGGCTTCGGCAGCAGCGACGCCAGCAACTGGACCGCTTCGACCTGTCGTCGATCTTCGACGACATCCGGCGGAAGCTCGACGAGATCCTCGACCTCGAGCGGTCGACGATCGACCGGCGATTGCAGGAGGTGGAAGGGGAAGCAGGCCGCAGCGGGGAGCAGCAGGCAGGGCAGCAGGGAGCGGAGGCCGGCGACCAGGGCGCAGCGGGCCCGCGCGATGCCGCCCAGCAGCCCGCCACGAGCGCGGCAGACGAAGGCGGCAGCGAACAGGGGGGCAGCCCTGGCGGCCAGCAGGGGGGCCAGCAGAGCGAGTTTGCGGAGATGCTCCGCAACATCGCGCGCCGGAAGCGGGAGTTCCTCGACAACCTTCCCCCGGACGTTGCCGGTCAGGTTCGGCAGCTTCAGAACTACGAGTTCATGGACCCAGAGGCGCAGGCGAAGTTCAACGAGCTGCTCGAATCCCTCCGCAAGGCGATGCTGGAGACCTTCTTCAAGGATATGTACCAGCAGATCGCCAACATGACGCCCGAGGAGCTCGCGCGGCTGAAGCAGATGGTCAAGGACTTGAACCAGATGCTGCGCGACCGGCTGGAGGGGAAGCAGCCGAACTTCGAGCAGTTCATGGAGCAGTACGGCGACCTGTTCGGAAACAACCCGCCGCAGTCTCTCGAGGAGCTCGTTGCCCAGATGCAGCACTCCATCGGGCAGATGCAGAGCCTGCTCGACAGCCTGCCGCCAGATCTCCGGCAGCAGCTCCAGGACCTGCTCGCGGACAAGATCGGCGATCCCGAGCTGCAGCAGGAGCTGAGCGAGCTTGCCCAGAACCTTGAGTACCTGTACCCCATGCGCGACCTGCGCAACCAGTACCCGTTCCGGGGCGACGAGGAGCTCGACCTCGAGGCGGCAATGCGCCTCATGGGTCACATGCAGGCGATCGATGAGCTCGAGCGGCAGATCGAGCGCACGCAGTACGGCGGCGACATCGAGGATATCGACGCGGACAAGCTCGAGGAGATCCTCGGCCCAGAGGCTCGGGAGACGCTCGACCAGCTCCGGCGCTTCCTCGAGATCCTCGAGGAGGCGGGGTACATCCGCCGCAAGGGCCAGGGCTGGGAGCTCACCCCACGGGGCACGCGAAAGATCGGCCAGCGGGCGCTGGCAGAGATCTACGAGAAACTTCGCAAGGATTCGTTCGGAAAGCACCGGGTGCACCAGACCGGTCGCGGAGGCGAGCGCACCGACACCACAAAGCCGTACGAGTTCGGCGACCCGTTCTACCTCGATATCCAGAAGACAATCATGAACTCGATGTACCGCGAGGGCCCCGGGCTTCCCGTGCGCCTGCGGCCGGATGACTTCGAGGTCGCTCGCACCGAATTCCTCACCCAGACTGCCACGGTCATCATGCTGGACCTGAGCTGGTCGATGGCCCTTCGCGGCAGCTTCCAGGCCGCGAAGAAGGTTGCCCTGGCGCTGAACAACCTGATCTCTTCTCAGTTCCAGCGTGACAGCCTGTACATCATCGGGTTCAGCGCCTACGCCCGAGAACTGAAGGCGGAAGAACTCCCGTACGTCCGCTGGGACGAATCAGTACTGGGCACCAACATGCATCACGCCCTGATCATCGCCCAGAAGCTGTTGGCGAAGCATACGGGCGGCACGCGACAGATCATCATGATCTCCGACGGGGAGCCTACGGCCCACCTCGAACGCGGCCGGAGCTACTTCGCGTACCCGCCCAGCCCGATCACGATTCGTGAGACGCTCAAGGAAGTCAAGCGGTGCACGCAGAAGGGGATCATCATCAACACGTTCATGCTTGACCGCAGCTACTACCTGAAGGAGTTCGTGAACCAGGTTGCGAAGATCAACAAGGGGAGGGTGTTCTACACCACTCCCGACCGTCTGGGGGAGTACATCCTCGTCGACTACGTGGCGCAGAAGCGGAAGCAGATCAAGGGCTGAACATTCCGTGCGTGGCGCCCGGCGGAGAACTTGCCACGGATATCGCGAGCGAAGACCCGCTTCGTCGCCCGACTGAGGCTGTTCGCCGCGAGCTCAGCCGGCCACTCTGGCAGGCCGGGACCGGGTTCACGTTCTCATGGCCGGCGTGGCAGCGTTCGCCGTCTCGGGCGCGCTCGTTCACTCTCGGCGGGAGCTGCCCTAGGCGGTCGCCGGCCTCGGGGCTGCATCTCGCCCCTGAGACAAACGCTGCGCTGCCTGACCCTCTCAGCAGCCGGACCGCTCGGCCGGCGACGCGCCCCGAATACTCGTCATTGACCCAGGTTCGGTTTCCGGAACATCATACGCGGCGAGAGTAATCCGGAGGTGCGGCGATGCCAGCGAGTGTAGGGGAGCGGCTGCGCGCGCTGCGCGCCCACCACGTGAACCACATGCCCGAGGAGCGGAAGTTCCTGCTCGTCGCCCGATGTTGCGGCGTGGTGCCGAAGCGCCTCGCGGAGCTACGGCACAGATCGGTGAGTGCCGTCAAGCGGGACCTCGACCTGGCGCGTGCGGCCATCTTCGACCCGACGGGCCTCGATCGCGATTGCTGCCTGGCGAAGTGGTGGGTGGCGGAGCACGGCGCCTGGTGCGTTCAGGACCCGGGGCGTTCCGAGGGTGGTGGAGGGTCGAACGCGCAGTCGATGTGCATCCACACCAGGCGCGAGGAGAGGAAGAGGAGCGGCGCCAACAAAAGCAGCTCCGCGGTGACCGCCGTCACGATCCACGGGAGCCAGACGCCCGCGAGCAGCATCGGCACCCACACGGGGAGGGTGACGATGGCGCCGAAGGCGTAGCTCAGGTACATCGCGCCGGTGTAGTAGCCTGGCTCGCGTTCGAACCGATACCCACAACGGTCGCACTGCTCTCGAGTGCGCCACGGGAGTGACACGACCGCGCCTTCGCCGCAGCACGGGCACCGGTTCCGCATCGCGAGCAGGAGGTGCCGGAGGAGTCGGCGGAGTCCGGAGGGCTGCTGCGACATCGCGCTCACGGGAAGTCGGTTCCAGGGACGGCGTCCGGGTCGCTGACAAGGTCGCTCCAGCGCCGGGCGAGCGACTCGACCGGCGGAGGCGGCGGACGCCAAGGGAGACCACGCACGACGACTCCGCGGTTCGGCTCGTGCTCGATCAGTCCCTCGGCCTCGAGCCTCCGGAACGCCTCGCGAACGGGAGTCTGCGACACGCCCCAACGCGCGGCGATCTCCTCCTGGCGTAGGTGCTGGCCCGGTTCGAGAAGGCCGGAGAGGATGGCGGACTGGAGCGCCTCGTAGACGATGTCGGCTTTCGTCCGCGCCCGCCGGCGAGGTAGTGCCATGCTCCCCAGCATAGCCGACGCGGGCCCATCCGTGCCGCGAATCGCCGAGGCAGATTCACCATTGCTTCCCGACTCAACGTGAGAAAGGACGGGGATCCTCTCAACCCGCGAACGCGGCGAGCGAGACGGGGAGGCGGCGCGGCCCCCAGCTCCCTGGCTCCGATTCGAAGACGCCCGGGATCGGCGCACCGCACCGGGAGCAGCGGCCGTCTTCCGTGAGGTTCCAGCGGCCGAGCTGGTACCAGTCGCGCTCGATGAGGAGCTCACCACACCGCGGGCACCAGGTGCTGTCGCCTTCGGGGAAGTGCACGTTCCCCGTGTAGACGAAGTGGAGCCCGTTGTCGAGCGCGATGCGGCGCGCTCGGATCAGCGTCTCCGGAGGCGTCGGCGGACGGTCGCGAAGCTTCCAGTCGGGATGGAAAGCAGTGAAGTGGAGCGGAACATCCGGCCCCAGCTCCTCCCGTACCCACTTCGTGAGCGCGTCGATCTCAGTGTCGCTGTCGTTCAGTCCCGGGATGAGGAGCGTCGTGATCTCGAGCCAGCACGTCGTTTCGTGCCGGATGTATCGCAGCGTGTCGAGCACCGGCGCGAGACGCGCCGCGCAGATCCGCCGGTAGAACTCGTCGGAGAACGACTTCAAGTCGACGTTCGCCGCGTCCATGTAGGCGTAGAACTCGCGGCGGGGCTCCGGGTTCACGTACCCGGCGGTGACGGCCACCGTGCGGATCCCGAGCTCCCGGCACGCCTTCGCCGTGTCCACCGCGTACTCGTGGAAGATCACGGGATCGTTGTACGTGAAAGCGACGCTCCGGCAGCCGAGCGCCTTGGCGGCGCGGGCGATCGTCTCCGGGGACGCCTCCTCCGTGAGCGCGTCATACTCGCGCGCCTTGCTGATGTCCCAGTTCTGACAGAAGAGGCAGCCAAGGTTGCAGCCGGCGGTGCCGAACGAGAGGACCGGAGTTCCTGGCAGGAAGTGGTAGAGCGGCTTCTTCTCAATGGGATCGATGCAGAACCCGCTCGCCCGGCCGTAGGCGGTGAGGACGATCCGGTCACCGTGGCGCGCCCGCACGAAGCAGAAACCGCGCTGCCCTTCCTGCAGCCGGCACTCGCGCGGGCACAGGTCGCACTGGATGCGCCCGTCGGGAAGGCGGTGCCAGAATCTCCCGGGTGCAGTCGCCGCAGGTGTTTCCAGCTTGCGTCGCATCCATTCGCTCCTGTCATCATGGTAGCCGAACCCCGCGCCTTCGTGGCGCATGTCGGAGGTGATGAGGTGCGGGAGCAGGCTGTGCGGCCGCCGGCGGTCGCGGGCACCTTCTACCCGCGCGATGCCGCGACGCTCGCCCGCACCGTGCGGGACCTGCTCGGAGGGGTGACGAGCCCCGGTGTGCCCCGCGCTCCCGCCGCCCTCGTCGTCCCCCATGCGGGCTACGTCTACTCCGGTCCCGTCGCTGCGACGGCGTACCGGTCACTCGTTCCGTACGCGCGCCGCTACCAGCGCGTGGCGCTCTTCGGGCCCGCGCACTTCGTGCCCTTCCGCGGGCTCGCGCTGCCTTCTTCCTCCGCCTTCGCCACGCCGCTCGGCGAGGTCCCGGTCGATGCGGAGGGCCGCCAGCGGCTGAGCACGCTTCCGTACGTCCGGATCTCCGACGAGCCCCACGAGCCGGAGCACTCGCTCGAGGTGCAGTTGCCGTTCCTGCAAGTCGTGCTCCCGGGACGGCCCGTCCTCCCGGTGGCGTGTGGCGACGCAGAGCCGGAGGAGGTGGCAGAGGCGATGGAGCGTGCCCTGGAAGGGGATGGCGCGCTGCTGCTGGTGAGCACGGATCTCAGCCACTACTTCGACTGGGCAACCGCGCGGCGGCTCGACGAGGAGACGGCCCGGGCCGTGGAGTCGCTACGGCCCGACGCGCTCGGCCCCGTATCGACGTGCGGGCGCGTCCCGCTGCGGGGCCTCCTCATCTGGGCGGCGGCACGGAACCTGGAGCCTGTGCGCCTCGATCTGCGCAACTCGGGGGACACGGCGGGCGACCCCGCGCGGGTCGTCGGGTACGGCGCATGGGCCTTCCTGCCGAGGACCTGACCGCCGGTGCGCCTCTATGGCACGTGTGCGGGCGCGCGGGTACGATGATGCCGTGGGCGCGCAGATTCCGGACGGTGAGGTGAGACTCCCCCCGCGGCACGGCCGCGGGGCTGCGATTGTCGCCCGCTAGGCGCCGCGCGACGTTCCGGCGGTGGCGCCTCGTCTCCTTTCTCCCCTCCGTGAGCGATCCCACGTCGAAAGGAATCCGCGATGGCGAACGACGATCGCGTTCAGTTGTACGACACGACCCTCCGCGACGGCTCCCAGATGGAGGGCATCTCCTTCTCGGTGGAGGATAAGGTCCGGGTTGCGAAGAAGCTCGACGAGCTCGGGGTGCACTGGATCGAGGGCGGCTTCCCGGGCTCGAATCCGAAGGACGCGGAGTTCTTCCGGCGAATCAAGGGCCTCACCTTCAAGCACGCCCAGATCAGCGCCTTCGGAGGCACCCGGAAGCCCGGCCTCACGTGTGAGACCGATGCGAACATCCAGAGCCTGGTCGCCGCCGAGACGCCCGGTGTGACGCTCGTCGGCAAGGCGAGCCTCTACCAGGTCGAGCACGTCCTGGAGACTTCTCCCGAGGAGAACCTCGCGATGATCTCGGACTCCGTCGCCTACTTCAAGGCGATGGGGAAACAGGTGTTCTTTGATGCCGAGCACTTCTTCGACGGCTTCCACTCCGACCGCGAGTACTCGCTGCAGGCGCTTCGGGCCGCTGCGCGCGCCGGCGCGGACGTGCTCGTCCTCTGCGACACGAACGGTGGCATGATCACGCCCCGGCTCCTCGAGGCGATCGAGGCAGTGAAGCGCGCCCTGCCCGGCGTTCGGCTCGGTATCCACTGCCACAACGACACGGGGCTGGCGGTCGCCAACTCCCTCGCGGCCGTGGAGGCCGGCGTGTACCAGGTCCAGGGGTGCGTGAACGGGTACGGGGAACGGTGCGGCAACGCCGACCTGCTCACCATCATCGCCAACCTGAAGCTGAAGATGGGTATCGACTGCGTCAGTGATGACCAGCTGCGGCGCCTGACGGAAGTCGCGCACTACGTGGCCGAACTCGCGAACATGGCCCCGAACCCGCAGGCACCGTACGTCGGCGCGAGCGCCTTCGCTCACAAGGCGGGATACCACGTTGCCGGGATCATCAAGGACGAGCGCTCCTACCAGCACATCGACCCCGCCCTCGTCGGGAACCACTCGCGCGTGCTCGTGAGCGAGCTCGCGGGCCAACGAAACCTGCGGATGAAGCTGGAGGAGCTCGGCATCGCCTACCCCTTCACCGACGAGGAGATCCGGCGTCTGCTGGCGGTGGTGAAGGAGCGGGAGAGCCAGGGGTTCCAGTACGAGGGGGCGGAAGCGAGCTTCGAGCTGCTCGTGCGGCGGCAGCTCCCTGGGTACCGGCCCCCGTTCGAGCTGGAGGACTTCGTCATCGTCGAGCGGCGCCACGGCAGGCCGGGGGCGAACGACGGCAAGGAGATGCTCGCGGAAGCGATGGTCAAGGTGCGGGTGGACGGCGTGCTCCGCCATACGGCTGCCGAGGGCAATGGGCCCGTCAACGCCCTCGACCTGGCGCTTCGCGAGGCGTTGCTCGGCTTCTACCCCGAGCTCGAGCGGGTGAAGCTCGTCGACTACAAGGTGCGAATCCTTGACAGCCAGGCGGCGACCGCGGCCGGAGTCCGGGTGCTCATCTCTTCGACCGACGGCACCCGCTACTGGACGACGGTGGGGTCGTCGACCGACATTATCGAGGCCTCCTGGCTCGCGCTGGCCGATGCGCTGGAGTACGCGCTCGTGGCGCGCGAGTAGGAGCGCGCCAGGAAGGAGTCAGGCATGGGTGAGGCACGAGCCCCTCGAATCGCCGGCGCGTGGCCGAGCCCGCTCTCGCCACGATTGCTGGCCGGCACCCTCCGCCTGGGAGAGGTGTGCTGGGATAGCGACGGCCGGACGCTCGCGTGGCTCGAGGGGCGAGGCGACGTGGGCGTCGCGGTCGTGCAGCCCGCTGCCGGCGGCCCTCCGCGCGATCTCACGCCGGACCGGAGCGTGCGAGCCCGAGTGGGGTATGGGGGCGGGGACATCGCCCTGGCGCACGGAACGCTCTACTTCGTGGGGGCCGAAGACCAGCGGCTCTACGCCCGCCCCCTCGCGGGCGGACTCGGTGGCCCGATCACCCCTCCCTTCGGCGAGGCGGCATCCCCGGCCGTCTCTCCCGATGGCCGCTGGGTGGTCTTCGTGCACTCGTTCGAGGGGGTGGACGCGCTGCTGGTGGTTCCCGCCGATGGCTCCCAGCTGCCGATCAGGCTGGCGGCCGGTCGGGACTTCTACATGCAGCCGGTCTGGCATCCCAGCGGCCGCATGCTCGCCTGGATCGAGTGGGATCAGCCGAACATGCCGTGGGATGGCACCGAGCTTCGCCTGGCCGAGGTAGAGCTGGATGGCGGCTTCCCTCGTCTCACCTCCGAGCGGACGATCGCGGGCGGCCCCGAGGTGGCCGTCTTCCAACCAGCGTTCTCGGCGGATGGAAAGCATCTCCTCTTCGTGTCTGACGAACCTGGGTGGGGTCACCTGTTCGCCTACGACCTGGAACGCGGTGAGCGTCGGCAGCTGACGAGCGGGGAGGCGGAGTTCGGGCGCCCGGCCTGGATGCAGGGCATGCGCTCCTTCGCCCCGCTCCCCGACGGCCGTGTGGCGGCGGTGCGGCAGGAGCACGGGTTCGAGTCGCTCGTCGTGGTGGATGTCGGTTCAGGCACCGAGGTGCAGCTGGCCGCCGAATACACCTCCTTCAGCCATCCGGTCGCATCGCCTTCCGAGCCGCTGGTGGCGTGCGTGGCGAGTGCGGGGAGGATCCCACCGCGGGTAGTCGTGTTCGACCTTCGCGATTCGCGAGCTGCGCCTTCGGTGCGACGGTACGCGGACGCGGAGCTCGTTCCCCAGGAGCGGCTCTCCGAGCCCCAGCCAGTGAGCTGGCGGGTGGGGAACGACGAAGTGCACGGCCTCTTCTTTCCGCCCGTACCCCAGCCAGCAACCGCGCCCCCGCTGCTCGTCTCCGTCCACGGAGGGCCGACGAGCCACGTCTCGGCCACCTGGCGGCCGTACGCGCAGTACTTCGCCACGCGCGGCTGGGCGGTGCTGGAGGTCAACTACCGGGGCAGCACCGGGTACGGCCGCGCCTACATGCTAAAGGGCCGGGAAGCGTGGGGCGTCGTGGACGTGGAGGATTGCGCGGCGGCGGTGGAGGAGCTGGGCCGGCGTGGCCTCGCCGACCCGCGACGGGCCGTCATCATGGGCGGGAGCGCCGGCGGCTACACGGTGCTGCAGTCGCTGGTGACGTATCCCGGCCGGTACCGCGCGGGCGTCTGCATGTTCGGGGTCTCGAACCTCTTCTCTCTCGCTTCCGATACGCACAAGTTCGAGGCTCGCTACCTGGACCGGATCGTCGGTCCGTTGCCGGAGGCTGCGGATCGCTACCGGGAGCGGTCGCCGCTCTTTCACGCGGACCGGATCGTGGACCCGCTCATCCTCTTTCACGGCGATCAGGATCGGGTCGTGCCGCTCGACCAGAGCGAACGAATCGTCGCCTCCCTTCGCGCCCGGGGCGTTCCCCACGAGTTTCACGTCTACCAGGGGGAGGGCCACGGCTGGCGAAGGCTCGAGACGATCGAGCACTTCCTGCGAACGACAGAGCGGTTCTTGCGCGAGCACGTGGTCTTCGCGTGAAGGCACGGCTGCCTCTCGAGGTCGGCCCGGACGCCGCGGTCCTCCCGCCGCACCCGTCTTTGGCGCGGGCGCTCTTCGCCCTGGTCGAGCGGAACCGGGAACGCCTCCGCCGCTGGCTTCCGTGGGTGGAGGAGATGCGCACGGTGGAGGACGAGGCACGCTTCCTCGAAGGCTCCTGGCGGGCGTTCGAGGCGGGCGAGCGCCTCCCAGGCGTGCTCACGGTCGGCGGCAGGATCGCCGGGATGATCGGGCTCTCCATCGATCGGGCGAACGCTTCCGCAGAGGTCGGGTACTGGGTCGACGGCGAGGTCGAAGGCCGCGGATACGTGTCGCGGGCCCTTGCGCGGCTCTGCGACGTCGCCTTCGGCGAGCTCCGGTTGCAGCGCGTCGTCATCCTGGCGGCGGTCGACAACGCCCGCAGCCGCACGGTGGCGGAGCGTGCCGGGTTTCGGGCCGCGCGCCTGCAGCCCGGCGCCCTCCAGCTTCGTGGCTGGGCCATCGATGTGGTGGTTTACGAGCTGTCGCGCTCGGCATGGGAGCGGCGCAGGAGCTCCAAGGCGGGCTGAACGCCGCGGCAGGCGCCCCGCGGCGATTCGCTCATCCTCGTGGGCGCCGCGGCGATGGGGCTCAGTCGCCGTCGACCCAGCGCATGAGCGGTGCCGCCCGCTGCCGGTTCGCTACCGCCTTGGCTTCCCAGTCAGCGAGGAACCGCGGGCCGAGGAGCTGTCGAGCGTGCGGCCAGGTCAGGGGCGTCGCCGGGCTCTCATGGAGAAATTCCCGAACTGCCACGAGGAAGAACGTGGCGTCACCGACGTCGAAGGCGTCGAGGACCTCGCAGCGCATTGCAGCGGCGCCTTCGAACCAGGGGTCCCCCGCCGGCGTGAGCAGGTACCGCAACCCCTGCAGCTTCGGGCCATCGCGGCCCGAACGAATCCCGAGCGGCCACAGGAGGTGGGCCTGGTCGGCAGACAGCAGGGTGATCGCCATGCTGCCGCTCTCGGCGACGAGATCATGGGTGAGGTTCGTCTTCCAGAGGCCGACGAGCAAGCGCGGTCGCTCCGGCACGATCGATGCACCGATGATGGCGAGGCAGATCTGGGCGTTGGGCCCCCACTTGCCGTGGCTGCCGACCGCGCAGAGCGGTGCCCAGAAGTGCGAGAGCGGCCAATGCTGCGGCCGTGGTGCTTCGCCTATCATTCACATTTGCGGAATATGAAACCCTAGCTTACGGCTCACGAAGTCATCTTGGCGTAATGTTATCCTCCACACTACGATAGCAGTCAGGAAAACTGCAGCTGATGACACCGCTGTAGCCGGCAGGGATATCCAGCCTATCTCCGACAAGTCCGTCAGGCTAATCGGCTGATATTGTTCAGCGGCGTACGATGGCCACGTGACCGATATCGGCAGAAGATGCGATGTCACCCACCACGCCCAAAGGGTGGCGGAAGAAGGAATCATCTTCCATCGCCATGCTACCGGCACATCAAGGGCAGGATCAGTTGCCTTATACGCCTGGCTTATTACTAGAATCGGCAGCACTAGATGTGCTACCGGAATAAACCAGCCACCGATCGCCCAGCCAGTGCCCCACGATCGTGCCACGCCAGCGACGGCCAAGTTGCCGGTAGTCCTTCTGGTCCAAATTATTATCAGAATTGCGATAACAGGCCAGATTAAAAGCCCCCCGATGGTCGACGGTACACCAACCGCTTGGTACGCGGATTCGCTCGGGGCTAGCGCTAGGGCGAGCGCTAGCCCGAAATCTAACGAAAATAAAACCAGGGCGCCGATCGCGAGTACTGTGATGGCGGTCGCCAGGCCACGCGCGGAACGGTACTGCCACGAGTCTGTGGCGATGATGTTAGGATCCGGGGCGCCGACGGGCTGGCTCGTTTCCGGTGGAGAGTCCGCAACCGATGGCACCGCTGCTTGCTCAGCGTCGTCTCTGCTCCCCTGCGAAAGTGGGTGCTTTCGAAAGCGGGGGACAGCCACAGTCCGTCTTCCACATCGCCAACAGTACCGAGCGACGTTGGGGAGCTCAGCTCCGCATTGTACGCAGTACAACGCCAGCCTCCGTTCGGCGAATCAGAACGCTGCTCAATACTACACCCCCGTGCAGGCTCGCCCAACGGACCCGGTCGCCCGCGGGAGCAACGGTGCAGCACTGCAGGGCAGCGGCTCACCTCGCGTGCTGTCTCGATGGCGGACATGGCGCTAGAATCGGCGCCGTGCTGGGTGAATGTCTCTTCTGCAAGATGCACGCCGGCGAGGTTCCGGTGACGAAGGTCGCCGAGAACGAGCACGCCTTCGCCATCCGCGACATCAACCCCCGCGCCCCGATCCACATCCTCATCATTCCGAAGCAGCACATCGATGACGCTCGCTCGATCGACTGGGGCCACGCGGAGATACTGGCGGGGATGTTCGTCCTCGCCAAGGAGGTCGCCCGCAGCGAGGGGCTCGCGGAGCGAGGGTACCGGCTCGCCTTCAACGTCGGGCCGGACGCCGGCATGACCATCTCCCATCTCCACCTGCATCTCCTCGGCGGCCGACGGCTCGGCCCAGAAGGGTGATGGAGCTTCAGCGCCAGCTCGAGCGCCTGCGGGAGGAGATGGCGACGCGGCCGGCCGGCCTCGTGCGTCACGTCGAACGCGTCGCCTCGGAGGCCGTCAGGCTCGCGCGCTCGTGGGACGTCGACCCGCTGCGCGCTGAGCTCGCCGCGTGGGGCCACGATCTGTTCCGCGCGTTGCCCGCCGAGGAGCAGCTGCGCATGGCGGAGGAGCTGGGCGTTCCAATCTCAGAAGACGACCGCGTTAGCCCCATCGTCCTCCATGGGCCGATTGCCGCCTTCGTCCTTCGGGAGCGCTTCGGCATCGCTGACGAGGACGTCCTCCAGGCCGTCGCGGCTCATACGCTCGGTCTCGAACGCATGACGATCCTCGCGAAGATCATCCTTATCGCCGACAAGGTGGAGGAGGTAAAGCGGCGGCGGGACTGGCCGATGCGCCTGATCCGGGACGTGGCCCTTCGCGACCTCGACCTCGCGCTCCTCTGCTGGGCCGATTGGAAGTGGGTCGAGGAGCGCCGGCACGGCTGGCGCAGTCACGCCCAGCACTGGCGAGCGCGCCGGGAGTGGGTGGCCGAGCACCACCTCGACCGCCCGCAGCCGCCGCGGACGTCGCTCGCCGCCGAGGAATGAGCCTCGGTCGCCCGCTCGGTTCAGGGGATGACCAGCTCCTGGTCGACGAAGATCGTGCAGTCTTCGTCCAGTCCGTTCGCTTCCCGGATCGCGTCGACGGTCGTGCCGAACTGCTCTGCGATTGAGGAGCAGGTGTCTCCCGGCTGCACGACGTACGTCTGGCCTCCGCTCCCCGTTGTCGCCGTCGGGGTGGCCGTCCCATCCGCAGCCGGGGTCGTCGGGGCCGCGGTCGGCGAGCCCTCAACAGCCGTCTGCTGGCCTCCTACCGTGGGCGTCGGTTGCTGCTCGCCCCCGGATCCCGGGGTTTGGCGTGCCTGGGCCTCTTGGGTCGCCAGCCGGTCTGCGGGCGTCAGCTCGCCGCCGCCGTTCCCCCCGATGAGGTTCTGGATGACGATCGCGAGCACGACCAGCCCGAGGGCGAGCGCGAAGAGGCCGACCGTGGCCACTGGCATGCTGATGCCGCCGCCTCGGCGGGCGCCGAGCGTCCCCGCGGTCCGGGGCCGAGCGGCGGGACGCGCCGGTGCAGGGCGAGCGGGCTGCGGCTGCGCTCCCGGCACGCCTTCCCCCCGGTACACGGGGCAGGCGGTGTGCTCCGCGCCGAGGCAGTACCGCTCCTGGTGGGTGAGGGCGATGCGGGTCGGCGTGGGCATCCGGTAACAGCGGTGCGCCTCGGTGGCGTACGTCGCGTGCGAGTCCGGGTCGTCTGCCAGTCCGAGATACGGACAGACCGCGCCGATTTCTGGGCTCTCGGGTGTGCTCACCGTTCCCTCGCTCCGGTGCCTACCGCCACCGGCGCTATGGTGGCATGCGTCCCGACCAGGGGCAAACGCAGAAGACACATAAAAGGAAAAAGGCGCGGCAGCGTGCCGCGCCCGTTGGTGGTTTGGGGACACGGTCGGGATTCGCCCGCTCCGCGTCCCCGGCGACGGGGAGGACAATGTCGCTGGTACCCGTTTCCGAGTACCTACTCCCAGGTACGACTGCCGTGCCGCCGTTCTCGAGGGCGCCTGGGCGACGGTTCAGTGGCAAACCGGTGCCTGCGACGCCCGCGCATGCGGTGTGACCGGCATCAGCGATGCGCCCTCGGTTCTCCCGTAGGGCGGGCGAACCTCGGACCCCGCCGCGAGGTGAGCCCTGCTGCGGAGCGGCCGCATCGCGCATAATGGTGCGGCGAAGGGTTTACCGCGGCCGGAGCCGTCGGATGGGATGCCGGCTCCGCAGAGCTTGCGGCTCCACGTCGCGCGGTTTGACTGTCGGCGCGCGTGTGCTACGCTTTGAGTTCGTGGCTTAACTGACCGGCAGGCTTTCCGAGTTCGCCAGGTCGCGAAGCCGAGTGCTTGAAGACGGCCTTGGCCGGTGCAGCCGCCAGGGTGCTGTTCACGAACAGGCTTTTCGGCCTGTTTTCGTGCCCGGCGTTCGGGGCATCCCTGCCGAGCCGTTCGAGAGCCAAACACGCAGAGGATTGGCGCATGCCGACGATCAACCAGCTGGTCCGCAAGGGCCGGAAGCCGAAGGTGAAGAAATCGAAAGCGCCGGCGTTGCTCTTCAATTACAACGCGCGGACGGGGAAGCTCACCCGCGTTCAGGGTCGCGGCTCCCCGCAGAAGCGCGGCGTCTGTGTACAGGTCCGTACCCAGACGCCGAAGAAGCCGAATTCGGCGTTGCGCAAGGTCGCCCGCGTGCGGCTCTCGAACGGGATCGAGGTCACCGCGTACATCCCGGGTGAGGGCCATAACCTCCAGGAGCACTCGGTCGTGCTCGTGCGCGGTGGCCGCGTGAAGGACCTGCCGGGTGTCCGGTACCACATCGTCCGCGGTGCGCTCGACGCTGCCGGTGTACAGAACCGTCGCCGCGGCCGTAGCAAGTACGGCACGAAGAAGGAGCAGGCTGTGGGCGGCCGCCGGTAGCGCGACGGCCGTTTCGTTCGTTCGGAGGAAGTGACGAGCTATGCCGCGACGGTACCGACCTGAAAAGCGACAGATCCCGCCGGACCCGCGCTACAACAGCGTGCTGGTCCAGAAGTTCATCAACAAGGTGATGAAGAACGGGAAGAAGAGCGTGGCGGAGAAGATCGTCTACGGTGCGTTCGATCGCATCCAGCAGCGCACCGGGCGAGATCCGCTCGACGTCTTCCAGGCGGCAATCCGGAACACGACGCCGGTGCTCGAGGTCAAGCCGCGGCGCGTTGGCGGGGCCACCTACCAGGTTCCGATCGAGGTCCCGCCCGATCGCCGGCTCTCGCTCTCGATGCGCTGGCTGATCCACGCGGCGCGGGCGCGCAAGGGCCGTCCCATGGCGGAGCGCCTCGCCGACGAGCTGCTCGACGCAGCGAACAACACCGGTGCCGCCGTCAAACGAAAGGAAGACACACACCGCATGGCGGAGGCGAACCGCGCCTTCGTCCACTACCGGTGGTAGTGCTGGGGAGTAGGGGCAATCGCTATGCCGAGACCGTATCCGATCGAGAACGTCCGCAACATCGGCATCATCGCGCACATCGATGCCGGGAAGACGACCGTCACCGAGCGCATCCTGTTCTACACCGGCGTCACCTACAAGATCGGCGAGACCCACGAGGGCACCGCCACCATGGACTGGATGGAGCAGGAGCGCGAGCGGGGCATCACGATCACCTCGGCCGCGACCACCTGCGTGTGGCGTGACCACATGATCAACATCATCGACACCCCGGGCCACGTCGACTTCACCGCGGAGGTGGAGCGCAGCCTTCGCGTCCTCGACGGCGGGGTGGTCGTCTTCGATGCCGTCGCGGGTGTCGAGCCGCAGTCGGAGACGGTCTGGCGGCAGGCGGACAAGTATCACGTCCCGCGCATCTGCTTCGTGAACAAGATGGACCGCGTCGGTGCCGATCTGGAGCGCACCATGCAGATGATGGTGGATCGGCTCGGCGCCAACCCCGTCGCGCTCCAGATTCCGGTTGGTGTGGAGAACGACTTCTCCGGCGTCATCGACCTCATCGAGATGTGCTACTGGTACTTCGGCGGTGAGAAGGGCGAGAAGCCGGAGCGGCGGGAGATCCCGGCCGAGTACGCGGAGGCTGCCAAGGCTGCTCGCGACAAGCTCATCGAGGCGATCGCGAGCGTCGACGACCAGGTGATGATCAGCTACGTCGAAGGGCATGAGATTAACGAGCACGAGCTCAAGACGGCGATCCGCCGCGCCTGCCTGGCGGGAACGGCCACGCCGGTGCTCTGCGGCGCGGCGCTCCGCAACCGCGGGATCCAGCCCCTCCTCGACGCCATCGTCGACTACCTTCCGAGCCCGGTCGACATCCCTCCGGTGAAGGGCGTCGACCCGCGCACGGGCGAGGAGATCGAGCGGCACGCGTCCGACGACGAGCCGCTCGCGGCGCTCGCCTTCAAGATCGTGGCCGACCCGTACGTCGGACGCCTCGCATACATCCGCGTCTACAGCGGTGTCCTCAAGAGCGGCGACACCGTGCTCAACGCCACGAAAGGCGAGCGGGAGCGCATCGGCCGCATCCTGCGCATGCACGCGAACCAGCGGGAGGAGATCGAGGCCGTCTACGCGGGCGGCATCGGCGCAGCCGTGGGGCTGAAGAAGACGTTTACCGGCGACACCCTGTGCGATCCGAACGCGCCGATCCTCCTCGAGAGCATCAGCTTCCCGGAGCCGGTGATCAGCGTGGCCATCGAGCCGAAGACGAAGGACGACGCCGACAAGCTGGCGGACGTCCTCCAGAAGATGAGCGAGGAGGATCCGACGTTCCGCTGGCGGTTCGACGAGGAAACCGGCCAGACGATCATCTCCGGGATGGGCGAGCTCCACCTGGAGGTCATCGTCGACCGCATGTTCCGCGAGTACAAAGTCGCGACGACGATGGGCCGGCCGCAGGTGAGCTACCGCGAGGCGATTACGGGCATCGCCCAAGCGGAAGGCCGCTTCATCCGCCAGACGGGTGGCCGCGGCCAGTACGGTGTGGTCGTGGTGCAGGTGGAGCCGCTGCCGCGTGGCTCCGGCTTCCAGTTCGAGAACAAGGTCGTGGGCGGCGCCGTACCGAAGGAGTTCATCCCGGCGGTGCAGCAAGGCGCCAAGGAGGCCCTCGAGTCCGGCATCCTCGCCGGGTACCCGGTGGTTGACGTCAAGGTCACCCTCCTCGACGGCTCCTACCACCCCGTGGACTCGTCGGAGATGGCGTTCCGGAACGCGGCGGCCATCGGCGTGCGCGAGGCCTGCAAGAAGGCGGGCCTGGTCCTGCTCGAGCCGATCATGCGGGTGGAGATCCGCTGCCCGGAGGAGTACTTCGGTGCCGTCGTGGGCGATCTGAACAGCCGCCGGGGCGTCGTCCTCGGGACGGAGATGATCGGCAATACCCGAATCATCAAGGCGCACGTGCCCCTCGCGGAGACGTTCGGGTACTCGACCGAGCTGCGGTCGCTCACGCAGGGCCGCGCCACGTACAGCATGGAATTCGATCACTACGAGGAAGTTCCGAAGAACATCGCGGCTCAGCTGGTAAAGCAAGCCGTCGGAACTGCATAACTCGCGACATCAGGAGAAGAGGACAGGAGAACGAGCGATGGCGAAGGCGAAGTTTGAGAGGACGAAGCCGCACGTGAACGTGGGGACGATTGGGCACGTGGACCATGGGAAGACGACGTTGACGGCGGCGATTACGAAGGTGCTGTCGTTGAAGGGGGAGGCGGAGTTTCGGCCGTTCGAGTCGATTGACAATGCGCCGGAGGAGCGTGCGCGGGGGATTACGATTGCGATTGCGCACGTGGAGTATGAGACAGACAAGCGGCATTACGCGCATGTGGATTGTCCTGGGCATGCGGACTACATCAAGAACATGATTACGGGTGCGGCGCAGATGGACGGGGCGATCCTGGTGGTAGCTGCGCCGGAGGGTCCGATGCCGCAGACGCGGGAGCACATTTTGTTGGCGCGGCAGGTTGAGGTGCCGGCGATTGTGGTGTTCCTGAACAAGGTAGACATGATGGAGGATCCGGAGCTTCTGGATCTGGTGGAGATGGAGGTTCGGGAGCTTTTGAGCCAGTATGATTTTCCTGGGGATGAGGTGCCGGTGATTCGTGGGTCGGCGTTGAAGGCGTTGGAGTCGCCGTCGACGGATCCGAATGCTCCGGAGTACCAGTGTATTTGGGAGCTGATGGATGCGGTGGACAACTACATTCCGACGCCTGAGCGGCCGATTGACAAGCCGTTCCTGATGCCGATTGAGGACGTGTTTGGGATCAAGGGTCGAGGGACGGTGGTGACGGGGCGGATTGAGCGTGGGCGTGTGAAGGTTGGGGACGAGGTAGAGATTGTGGGGTTGCGGCCGACGCGGCGGACGACGGTGACGGGCGTGGAGATGTTCAAGAAGGTGTTGGACGAGGGGATTGCGGGGGACAACGTGGGGTGTCTGCTGCGAGGGGTGGAGCGGGACGAGGTGGAGCGGGGGCAGGTGTTGGCGGCGCCGGGGACGATCACGCCGCACACGACGTTTGAGGCGCAGGTGTACGTGTTGACGAAGGAGGAGGGAGGGCGGCACACGCCGTTTTTCAGCGGGTATCGGCCGCAGTTTTACATGCGGACGACGGACGTGACGGGCGAGATTCGGCTGCCGGAGGGGGTGGAGATGGTGATGCCTGGGGACAACGTGAACCTGACGGTGGAGCTGATCCAGCCGGTGGCGTGCGAGGAGGGGCA
>FWWL01000391.1_pt1 | contig 94794 bp, 79 predicted proteins | sample 2228331 | NCBI WGS metagenome assembly FWWL01 (sample SAMEA103939775, study PRJEB20133) | metagenome | reverse complement strand
TCGAACATTCATAGTCCGTGCCGGGCCAGGGGTTGAACGGGATCAGGTTGACCTTGGCCGGCAACTTATACTTGCGGATCAGGCGGACCAGTTCGCGCGCATCCTCATCGCTGTCATTCTTGTCCTTGATCATCACATATTCAAAGGTGATGCGGCGCGCATTGCTGGCCTTGGGATAGTCGGCGCAGGCCTGGAGCAGTTCCTCTATCCCATATTTCCTGTTGATCGGCACCAGTTCGTCGCGCACTTCCTTGGTCACGGCATGCAGCGAGACGGCCAGATTGACGCCGATTTCCTCGCTGGCGCGCGCCATCATCGGAATGACGCCGCTGGTCGACAGGGTGATGCGGCGGCGCGAGAGGGCAAGGCCATCGCCGTCCATGACGACTTTCAGCGCATCGCGGACATGCTCGAAATTATAAAGCGGTTCGCCCATGCCCATCATGACGATATTGGTCAGCATCCGCCCGTCGGGCGAATATTGCGGGGCGTCCTCATCTTCATCGTCCGGCACCGCGGCAGCGCTGCCCATATTCCCCTTGGGCCATTCGCCCAGCGCATCGCGCGCCAGCATGACCTGACCCACGATTTCGCCCGGCGTAAGGTTGCGGACCAGTCGCATCGTGCCGGTGTGGCAGAAGCGGCAGTTGAGGGTGCAGCCGACCTGGCTCGACACGCACAGCGTGCCGCGATCGGCATCGGGGATGAACACCATTTCATAATCCTGCCCGTCGTCCGACCGGAGCAGCCATTTGCGCGTGCCATCGTTCGAAACCTGCGCCTCCACCACCTGCGGGCGACCGACGACAAAGCGCTCCGCCATCCAGCCGCGCATCGGCTTGGCAAGGTCGGTCATCGCTTCAAAATCCGTCTCGCCGCGATGATAGAGCCAGTGGAACAGCTGTTTGGAGCGCAGCTTGGCGGCTTTTGCGTCCAGCCCCGCTTCCTCCAGCACCGACTTGATCTGCGGGCGCGACAGGCCGAGCAGGTCGGTGCGGCCATCGGCGCGCGGCGTCACGGCGCGCGGCACGGGCACAGGGTCGACAAGGCCGGGAATCGGCATGATGGGGTTGGCGGCTGATTGCATGATCGCGCCCATAGTCGATTTTCGGCGACGATTAAAGCGTTGCCGCTTTACCGCAGCCGCGCGCACCCCAGCGCGGCCGCGTCGATCGCGGTCGCCGCGCCGCGCAGGGCGTAGGCGTCGGCAAAGGCGCGGCCCTGCGCGTCTCTGGTCTGGATGCTCATGCTGCTGGCGGATCGCATGGCGGCGATGATCGTGGCGTCGCCGCGGGCGTCGGCGGCCCAGGCGTCGCTGCGCCCCGCGACCAGGGTGAAGCGGCGTTCGCCGACGGTGAGCGTCACTGGCGCCTTGTCCGCACGGTTGCGGCTCAGGCGGAAATGGACCTGGCCGCGCACCTTCTGCCGTGGCCAGGTGCCGACCGCCGCGAAGCCCGGACTGACCCGCCCGGCGCGCTTGACGGGGCGGGCAATCGCGTAACAGCGCGGCGTGGCGGGATCCCGGAACGCCCCCCAGGTTTCGAACATGCCCAGCGAATCACGCGCGAACGCAGGCGATGCGACCAGCAGCAAGATCATCAGACAGGCGGCGATGCGGCTCATCTGCCAAGGCAGAGCGCACCCTGTCCCGTTTTGCAAGGGTGCTGCTGCGCGAAAGCGCGAGCGAGTGCTTGCCCATGCCGCAACAGCGGTTATGAAGAACCATCCATCATAGTCACCCGGATTCGACTGCATCCGGGCACTTGCAGAAAAAGAAACGGACAGAACAGGGACATGAAGGCCACCATCGAACGCGCGACGCTGTTGAAGAGCCTGAGCCACGTCCAGTCGGTGGTCGAGCGGCGCAACACGATTCCGATCCTGTCCAACGTGCTGATCGAAGCGTCGGCGGACGGCGCTATCAAGCTGATGGCGACCGATCTGGACCTGCAGGTGGTCGAAAGTATTTCGGCGCAGGTGGAGCAGGCTGGCGCGACCACCATATCCGCCCACACTTTGTTCGACATTGCGCGCAAGCTGCCCGAAGGTAGCCAGGTGTCGCTGGCGGCGGCCGATGGCAAGATGCTGATTCAGGCCGGGCGCGCGCGCTTCAACCTGTCCACCCTGCCCCGCGACGATTTCCCGGTGATCGCCGAGGGCGACCTGCCGACCAGCTTCGAACTGCCCGCCGAAACATTGAAGCAGATCATCGACAAGACGCGCTTTGCGATCTCGACCGAAGAGACGCGCTATTATCTGAACGGCATCTATTTCCATGTGTCCGATGATGGCCAGCCAGTGCTGAAAGCCGCGGCGACCGATGGCCATCGCCTCGCCCGCGTCACCGTGCCTCGTCCCGATGGCGCGGACGGGATGCCCGGCATCATCGTCCCGCGCAAATGCATCGGCGAACTGCGCAAATTGCTCGACGAGGTCGAAGGGTCGGTGCAGATTTCGCTGTCCGCCAGCAAGATCCGCTTTGGCCTGGGCAGCGCGATCCTGACCAGCAAGCTGATCGACGGCACCTTCCCCGACTATAGCCGCGTCATCCCGACCGCCAACGACAAGCTGCTCAAGATCGACCCGCGCAGCTTCGAGGAAGGGGTTGATCGCGTTGCGACCATCGCGACCGAAAAGACCCGCGCGGTCAAGATGAGCCTGGACCGCGACAAGATCACCCTGTCGGTCACCAGCCCCGAAAATGGCACCGCCGCCGAAGAAGTGTCCGGCGTGTTTCAGGGCGAGGGTTTCGACATCGGCTTCAACGCGCGCTACCTGCTCGACATATTGGGACAGATCGACAGCGAGACGGTCGAATTGCATCTGGCCGATGCCGCCGCGCCTACGCTGATCCGCGAGAATGACCGCAGCCCTGCGCTCTATGTATTGATGCCGATGCGGGTGTGACCAAAGCCATGTCTAACGAGCGCGTTTAGTGTCGTTAAACATGCAAAAGTCCCCTTATTTGAAGTAATTCTATGTAAAGGAACGGACGTTAAACAACGCGCATGTCTCGATTGCGCGCGTCCCTGTCCGATACTCCCTCCCGCTCCATGTCCCTCATGGTCGCGCTGGGGCTGGCAGAGAGCGGGACCGAGGTGGCCGCGTCCTGGATTTCAGGCGCATTCGTCCAGATCGCTCGGCTATGGCCGCTGATCCTGCTGTCCAAGCTGTGCGTGATAAGCCTGCTGGGCATCCCGCTCTTCCGTCCCGATGATGCGCAGCAGTTCGGCGTCCTGGTCGTGATGCTGCTGGTGGACGGCGCGTTGATGCTGGTGCCGCGCTGGCCGGTGTTTCAGGAGCGGATGCCCCACATCCAGAATTGGCTGATGCTGCCAATGCTGTTCCTGTCCGGCCTCAGCTTCAGCCTGTGGTTAAAGCATGATCCGAAAACGGTGTCGGACTCGCTGTTCCTGGCCGCTGTGCCGGAACTGGCAGTCGCGCTGCTGGCGGTATGCATCGTGGGCGACCGCCGTTTGTTGGGGATCAGCTATTTTCTGGGTGCGCTGCTTGTGTCGGTGGCGGCAAAGGCGGGCCCGGCGCAGATCGGCCTGCTGGTCAGTTGCGTTATCATCATGGCAGTCGCCACGCTGCGACAGGCGACGGCGGACCGCGAGCGGGCCATCGAACGCCAGCGGCAGGATTTGCGTGCGCAGCGATCTGACCGGCTTTTGCAGGAGCATGAGCGCACCGGGCGCGGCTGGTTCTGGGAAACCGACCGGCAGGGTTGCCTGACCTATATTTCCGATACACTCGTTCGCACATTGGACGCGCCCAAGGGTGGGCTGATCGGCCGGCCGATCACTGAAATGATCCGCCCCGGCGACAAGCAGCAGGGCGATGGGGAGCGCACGCTGGGTTTTCACCTGTCGGCACGCACTGGCTTTTCCGACATTTCCGTCCGCGCTGCCATGGCGAAGGAGGAACGCTGGTGGTCGATTTCCGGCCAGCCGGTATTCAATGAATATGGCCAGTTCCACGGTTTTCGCGGATCAGGCACCGACCTGACCGAAATGCGTCGCAGCCAGGCGGAAGTCACGCGGCTGGCCCAGTTCGATTCACTGACCGGCCTCGCCAACCGCATTCAGATGCTGCGTTCGTTGGAGCAGGCTGTGGCCGACCGGCATGGCAAAGCGGGCGATTGCACGCTGATGATGCTGGACCTGGACCGGTTCAAGAGCGTCAACGATACGCTGGGCCATCCGGCAGGTGACGCACTGCTGCGGCAGGTGAGCCAGCGATTGCAGCGGGTCGTAGGCGACCGGGGCCTGGTCGGGCGTCAGGGCGGTGATGAATTCAAGATATTGCTGCCGGGTCGCCAGGATCAGGCGCAACTGGCGCAACTGGCGCAGAACATCATCGCCACCGTGTCGCAACCCTATTCGATCGAGGGAACGGCGGTCGTCATCGGCGTGTCGATCGGCATTTCATCTTGTCCGCAGGACGGGGTGACAGCCGACGCGCTGATCCGCAACGCCGACCTGGCACTCTATGCGGCCAAGGGCAATGGCCGCGGCGTCCACCGCTTCTATTCGTCGGACATGCATGCCGATGCCGAAGATCGCCGCCAGCTGGAGGAGGATCTGCGCCACGCGCTGGCCGCCGACGGGCTGCATCTGGTCTACCAGCCGGTGGTGTCGTCCAAGACGGAGCAGATTGCCGGCTATGAAGCGTTGCTGCGCTGGGAACATCCGGTGCGGGGGCCGATTTCCCCCGCCTTGTTCATCCCGATCGCCGAGGATACCGGCCTGATCGCGCAAATCGGCGAATGGGTGCTGCGCACCGCCTGCCGCGACGCCGTCCAGTGGCTCGATGACATCCGCGTTGCGGTGAATGTGTCGCCGACACAATTTGCCAATCCCGGTTTTCCGTCGACCGTCATGAATGCCCTGGCCAGCGCGCAATTGGCGCCGGAACGGCTGGAGCTGGAGATTACCGAAAGCGTATTCCTGAACGACGATGACGGCACTGACGCCATGTTTGCGCGGCTCAAGGCACTGGGCGTGCGGCTGGCACTCGATGATTTTGGCACCGGCTACTCCTCGCTCGGCTATCTCAAAAAAGCGCCCTTCGACAAGATCAAGATCGACCAGAGCTTCGTGCGCGGAGCCGCGACCAAGGGCAGCCGCAACAGCGCGATCATCAAGGCGATCGTCAGCCTGGCCGAAGCGCTGGGCATGGATACGACGGCCGAAGGCGCGGAGACGCAGGATGAACTGGCGTTGATCCGGCAATTGGGGTGCAGCCATATCCAGGGCTATATCTATGGTCGCCCGATGCCCGCCGCCGACGTTCTGGCAAGTCAGCGGGTCAATGGTTCGGCGGCGTCGGCGGACGGCTTCCAGTCCAGTCGTCCCGCGCGCAAGACCATGTTGCGCACGATAGCCGTGCATCATGACGGCCATGTCTATACCGGACGGGTCCGCAACATATCGTCAACCGGCGCCCTGATCGAAGGGTTGTGGAACGTGCCGCTGGGCACATTGTTCGCGATCGAACTGAGCGAAGGCCAGTTCGTCAACGCCACCGCCCGCTGGTCGAAGGACGACCGCATGGGCGTAGAGTTTGCCGGAGCGGTGGACATTGGAGCGCTGCGCAACGCGCCCAAGGCATTGGCATCCTGACGGCGTCGCAACTGTCGGTCTCAGCAATAAAATATCACGAAATCAGGCTGGAACTGCACATCTGAGCGGAGATTATCATCGGCACACCAACTCAATGGAGACTGCCGATGCATTATAGGGATGATCGCGATGGACAGGAGCGGACCAGCCGCAGCGGGCATAACGGCCTGGCGGTTATTGGCGCGGCGCTGTTTTTGGGCATTGCGACGCTGAGCGCCTATATCCTGTCCAACAATCACACGACCATAAAACCCGCCAGCGGGACGGCGCAGGCAATGGCGTTGGCCAGTTCCAATTCATCGAGCCCAGACTGATGGGCACAGGAAAAGGGGGACGGAAGCGATATGCTTCTGCCCCCCTTTTCCTTGTCCAGATCTGGTCAGGCGGCGATCGCGACCGGTTCCGCTTCCGCCTCGATCAGGCCGCGCGCCACGCTCTTGATCAGGGTCACGAAGCGGGTGGCTTCCCGCACGATCATCGCCTTGTTGAAGCAGGCCGCAGCGCCCCGGTCCATCGCTTCGGCGACGATCGGCGCGCCGTCCCGCATCAGGCTGGACAGCATGATCACCGGGCATGGTTCCATGTCCATGATCTCGTCCAATATCGTCATGCCGTCCTTGCCTGGCATGGCGATGTCCAGCGTCACCACATCGGGCTTTTCGGCCCGGATCATCTCTATCGCTTCCACCCCGTCGCGCGCGATGCCGACCACCTCAACCCGGCGGTCGCGTTCGAGCAGCGTTTCGATCATCGCGCGGATGGTGAGCGAATCGTCGACCACCACAATTCTGATAGGCTTCATCTGCCGTCTCCCCGAACCGTTTATGAGCATCATAACGACCGGGGCGGAACAGGCTTTAGACGTGGCTAACACCCATTTAACTACGTGGCCCATTATTGGCGGCAAAATTGGGGAAGAAGAGCTTGCGGAAGCTGATCGTAACTGCGCGGCCCAGCGGGTCGAGATAATCCTGCTGGTAACGCAGCGGCGTCATTCCGCTCGCGTCGGTGACCTCGCGACGCTGGTTGAAGATATTGTCGATACCGATCGACAATCGCGCGCCGCGCAGGAACGGCACGGACTTCACCAGTTGCGGCATCTGGCCCAGATTGGCGAACAGACGCAGATTGACCGTCGCCAGACTGCCAAAATCGAGCCGCGAACTGCCGCCAAGCGCGCCATCGACATGGGTGCCGCTTTCCCAGTCCAGGCCCAGCCGCGCGCCGATGCCGTTATTCATATAGCCGATCCGCCCTTCCAGTTCATGACGCGGCTGGCCGCCTGACGATCCGGTCGCGTCGCCATCCAGCAGGTTGAGTTGCGGCACGCCGGGCGCGATCGTGATGCTCTCGGTCAGATGCCAGGTGTGATAGAGGCTGAAGCTCAGCCGCCCGCTACCGCCGCCGGGGCCACGCGAACCGCCAAAGCCACCAGAACCGCGACCGCCGGAACGTCCACCGCCAGCACCCGTGCCACCCTCGCCGCGCGGCCGGTCGCCGCCTTCGCCGGGTGGGCGGGCGCCTTCCGGCCGGGGTTGGCGATTGCCAAACAGGCCCTGCAATTCGGGCGGACGGTCTTCCGGCTTGGCGCCTGCCGCGCGCCAGGCTTCGACGACCTTCTGGATATGCGACTTGATCGGGATCGACAGATCGAAACCCCAACGCAGTTGCTCGCTTTGCGCCGCCAGGAAGTTGGTCGGGCGGGTGTCGATCTGAAGCAGATTGCCGTCCGCGTCACGCAGGAAGCGCTGGGAGAAGGCCGCCTCGATCGCCGGGGTGGGCGAAGGGAAGGCTGCGATCGGGTTGCTGGTGCGGCTGTTGAGATAGGTGGCGGTCAGCGTCAGATTGGGCTTGGCGAGCGGCTTGATATTGGCGCTGAGGCGGAACTGGTCTCGCACGCTTTCGCGCAGGTTCGCATTGCCGCCCGACAATTGGGTGACGAACACGCTCTGTCCGGTCGCATAGTCGAACACGGTGACATTGGGGGTGGCGACCAGCGGGTCGGTGATCTGCGTGCCGGTCGGCGCGGCGCGATCCTGATTGGCGGACATCAAAAACTGCACCGCCTTGACCGGCTGCCAGCGCAGGCCATAGCCGATCGTCGAGAGGGTGCCGAAGTCGGAAAGCTGCTGCGCGGCGAGGTTGAGGTTCACGCCAATGTCGCCGATGCCGCCCAGCACATGCCGAGACCGGCTGGTGAGCGGCAGGTCGATGCTGACCTGCCCGCTGCCGATTTCACGGTTATAGTCGGACCGGCTTTCTATTCCGGCACGGGTGGAGCGGCTTTCAAAGCCGTTGGCCGATGCACCGATACGTACGGACGTCATCGCCTGCCCGGCTGGCAGGTCGAACAGTGCGCCGCTGATCAGCAGATCGCCCTGCACCGCCTGCGACCTGGCGCGGGCCCGGTCGGTCAGGCGGGTGGCGAGAAGGTCGGGCGCAAAGCTGCCATAGGGACTGACGCTGGCGTCGCCGGCATCGAGCGCAGCCTGGATCGCGCCGGTCGCCACGCCCCTGTCGGTGCGGGTACGGGTGATCGACAGGTCGCCATTGCCGGTGAAGGACCATTGCCAGCTACCCGCCAGCCGCCCGTTCAGCGTGACGCCGACATGCGCCGTCGTGCCGCGCACCTGCTGCCCCAATGCGCCGGGTTGAACCAGATAACGGGAAAGCGCGACGTCATTGGCAAAGGGGGAGAAAGGGCTGGCCGCAGGCAGGGTCAGCGCGGCCCGCGACAGGCCTTGCAGCGAATCGCTGTCGGACAGTTCCAGCCGCCCGTTGATCGTCGCCGACACGCCGCCCAGGGCGCGGGCCAGGGTCGCATTGGCGCTGAAATTTTCGGTCGCGGGGCTGAGCGTGCGATAGGGGGTGAGGTCGACCGCGTCGCTTGTCGTTGCGCCCGGCACGAAGCTGGCCAGCGTCGGCAGGGCCGTCGCAGCGCTGGCGGGAACACTGGTCTGGGTCACGATCGCACCTGCCAGTGCGGAGAGCGCCGGGTCGATTTCCGCGCCGCGCGTGGTGGCGGTGAGGCGGGACGCGCCGGTGTTGACGATGTCGCGCTCGCTTTCCAGCAATTGCGCGGCGCGGCGATATTTGACGTTCAGGGTGAAGCGATTATCGCCCTGGATGCGCAGGAAGCCGCCCTCCGCCTGGCCATTGTCGCGCCCGCCATCGGTGGTGGTGCCGCCGCGCAGATCGACGGTTTCGGCGCGGAAACGCTGACGCAGAACGATGTTGACGACCTTTTGCGTCGCGGCATAGCCGTATGAGAGCGCGACCTGTTCGGGCAATATGTCGACCCGCGCGACCGCTTCGGAGGGCAGGTCGGAAATTTCCGAAAAGCTGGAAATCCGCTTGCCGTTGAGCAGGATGACGGGCGAACCGTTGGTCTGGGGCGACAATTCGGTGAGCAGTTCGGAAATGGAGGTCACGCCCAGCGCCCGCACATCCGCGCCGCTAAGCTGTTGCTCAGGCTCGATCTTGCCCGGCACCGCGCCGCGCTGTGGCTGGCCGGTGACGACAATTTCCTCGCCATCGTCCATTTGCGGATCGGCCTGCGGCGCGACTTGCGCCCTCAGCGCGCCGGGCGCGGCCCCCAGCATCAGCGAAAACAGGACGAACGAAGTGGATCGGCGCACGCATTTACCCCCGGACAATATCTCTTGCCTCTCCTCTAGCGGGCAGTTGTCGCAAAATATTGGCAATGGCCAGCGGGAATTGTCGCAAGATGTAATCGGCGCGGAAGTTCGCAAACTTCGCCCATGTCGCGCATGGAAATTTTGCCCAAAGTCGGCGGACGAGCAACGCGAGGGTGCGCTGTCGGGGCAGGAAAAGCAGACGGTGGGAAGGAGCCGGGGCGCAGGTTAGCAGCAACCGGCGCCGTAGGACAGGTGCGGGCTTCAGGCGGCGGCGATATGCTGGCGGAACCAGTCGGCCAGGTCGGTTTCGGTGAGATTGCCGGCGGCGAGTTCAAGGAAGGCAACGACCAGTTCGGCGTCGGTCGCGGTCAGTCGATAGCCGTTGAGCAGCAGGAAGGTTTCGCTGACCACTGCCGCGATCCGCTTGTTGCCGTCGATAAAGGCATGATTGCGCGCGAGACCATAGGCATAGGCCGCCGCCAGCGCCGCCGCGTCAGGATCGCCATAGAGCATCTGATTGTGCGGGCGCGCCATGGCGCTTTCAAACAGGCCGCGATCCCGCAGCCCGTCGCCCCCGCCGCCATGTTCGGCAATCTGTTCGGCATGGGCCGCCTCCGCCACGGCGGGCGTCACCCAGACCCAGTCCCGGTCCGCCATTATTTGGCGAGTTCACGCAGCGCCCGCTTGCGCCGCGCCATGACATCGCGCGCCGCCGCCATCTGCGCATCAAAATCCGGTTCGGCGGCAGACAGTTCGATCCCGCGCGGGGTAAGGACGACCGAGAGGCTGTCTCCGGCACTGGCGTGCAGATGGGCCAGCAACTCCTTGGGCAGGATGACCCCGGCGCTGTTACCGATCTTCGTGATTTTGAGGGGCGCGTTCATACGGGGGTTATAACGCAATATGTCGCGATTGCCAATTTAATCGGAATCGATCTGATCGCCCAGTCCTGCCCTTCTTAAATGCTCCGCCCAATCGGGGCGGCAATTCCGCGCTCTGATACAATCCACTTCACCAACGTGCATTGCGTCCATCATCCGACCAAACTCATCCTCGGTTTCTGGTTGATGGGAAACATAGCAATGTGGCGTTTCTCCATCGGGGGCCACATCTTCCCAAACGCCACAGGATATGCAGCAACCATCCTCAACATAGAATGTGCCCGGCACATTGGCTGGATGCGGCGGCAACGGAGAGTAATTAGCTACAGCCAACGGTTGCCGGACCGATCGTCCCAAAAATCTGTTCAACCAATACCGGATCATCCGACCCCTCAATCCCGTTCCCTGTCCCCAGCGCCCATATATAGCTCGCTGCCGGTTTCCCTGAACACCCGGCTCATTTCCGCCATACCCTGTTCGGCGGTGGCGGCGTCCAGCGGTGCGCCCCCTCCACCCTCCCCGTGCCGGGGAGGATTGGCGGCGATGAAGGTGTCGGCGTCCTGATTTTGCCTGGCGGTGAAATCGCGGACCTCTTGCGTGATTTTCATCGAGCAGAATTTGGGGCCGCACATCGAGCAGAAATGGGCTGACTTCGCGCCTTCGGCGGGGAGCGTCTGGTCGTGATATTGTTCGGCGGTGTCGGGGTCGAGGCTCAAGTTGAACTGGTCGCGCCAGCGGAATTCGAAGCGGGCGCGGCTCAGGGCGTCGTCGCGGACCTTGGCGGCGGGATGGCCCTTGGCAAGGTCGGCGGCGTGGGCGGCCAGCTTGTAGGTGACGACGCCGACCTTCACATCGTCGCGGTCGGGCAGGCCCAGATGCTCCTTGGGCGTGACATAGCAGAGCATCGCCGTGCCGTACCAGCCGATCATGGCCGCGCCGATGCCGCTGGTGATATGGTCGTATCCCGGCGCGATGTCGGTGGTGAGCGGCCCCAGCGTGTAGAAGGGGGCTTCGCCGCAGGCTTCGAGTTGCTTGTCCATATTCTGCTTGATCTTGTGCATGGGGACATGGCCCGGCCCCTCGATCATCACCTGCACATCCTGCGCCCAGGCGCGTTTGGTGAGTTCGCCCAGCGTGTAGAGCTCGGAAAACTGCGCTTCGTCATTGGCGTCCGCGATCGATCCGGGGCGCAGGCCGTCGCCCAGGCTGTAGGCAATGTCATAGGCTTTGCAGATTTCGGTGATCTCGTCGAAATGCTCGTAGAGGAAGCTTTCCTTGTGATGGCTGAGGCACCATTTCGCCATGATCGAGCCGCCGCGCGAGACGATGCCGGTGACGCGCTTCGCCGTCATCGGGATATAGGCGAGGCGGACGCCCGCATGGATGGTGAAATAATCGACGCCCTGTTCGGCCTGCTCGATCAGCGTGTCGCGGAAGATATCCCAGGTCAGTTCCTCGGCCACGCCGCCGACCTTTTCGAGCGCCTGATAGATGGGGACGGTGCCGATCGGCACGGGCGAGTTGCGGATGATCCATTCGCGCGTGTCATGGATGTTGCGGCCCGTGGACAGGTCCATCACCGTGTCCGCGCCCCAGCGGATCGACCAGACCAGCTTGTCGACTTCGGAGGCGACGTCGCTGGCGACGGCTGAGTTGCCGATATTGGCGTTGATCTTGACCAGGAAATTGCGGCCGATCGCCATCGGTTCGGATTCGGGGTGGTTGATGTTGCTGGGGATGATCGCCCGGCCGCGCGCGACTTCGTCACGGACGAATTCGGGCGTCACATAATCGGGGATGGCCGCGCCCCAATCCTGCCCGTCGCGAATATATTCGGCGAGGCGCGCACGGCCCAGATTTTCGCGTTCCGCGACATATTCCATTTCCGGCGTGATGATGCCGCGTCGGGCATAATGCATCTGGCTGACGTTCATGCCGGACCGCGCGCGCAGCGGGCGGCGGTGGTGGCCGGGGAATTGGGCGACGCCGCCGGAGCGATCCGGGCCTTTGAGGCCGTTATCTTCGGGCTTTACCGCGCGCGGATCATAATCCTCCACATCGCCGCGCGCCATGATCCAGTCGCGGCGCAATTGGGGCAGGCCCGCCATGATGTCGATCTGCGCATTGGGATCAGTGTAAGGACCGGACGTGTCATAGACTCGCACCGGCGGCTCGCCGCTGCCCGGTTCCAGCGTGATTTCGCGCATCGCGACGTTGAGCGGGCCGACATGGATTTTCTTCGATCCACGGATAGCGCCAGTGGTGACGTTCATTGCCGCCTGCCGGCGGATGAAGCCTTCGGCTTCGGGCATCTCTGTACGGGCGGGGACGTCTGCCATAAGTCACTCTCCTTGCAGCGAAAGAGAGAGAATGCGGGCGGTGTGAGTGCGCGCTTAACCCTCCCTACGCCGGTGTTAGCCGGATCAGGTTCAGCGGGTCGCGGCCACAAAGCCGCCTCTCAACCGTCTGCGGACGGTCCCCCGGGGATGGCGGCAAGGGTAGTGGGTTTGGCGGGCGGGGTCCAGTGACTTGTCGCTGCATCGCCGGGGCGGGCCGGAGCCGCGCAGATTCTTTGCCCCCCGAACCATTTGCATATTGCATTGCAACAGGGGGTAGCGTTTGATCCCGCCATGCTCAAAGCCGCGCTCCACCACCGCACTGCCTATCGCTACAGCCGCCCGATCCGGCTTGGTCCTCAGGTCATCCGCCTGCGCCCCGCGCCGCACAGCCGGACCAAAGTGCCCAATTATGCGCTGAAAATCGAACCGGCGGGGCATTTCCTGAACTGGCAGCAGGACCCGCACGGCAACTGGCTGGCGCGCATCGTCTTTCCAGAGCCAGTGGATCATTTCACGATAGAGGTCGACCTGCTGGCCGATCTCGACATCATCAACCCGTTCGATTTCTTCGTGGAACCGTACGCGGAAAATTATCCGTTCGCCTATGACGAGCAGCTGAAAACCGATCTGGCCGCCTATTTCGATGTCGAGCCGCAAGGGCCGCTGTTCGAAAAGATGGTGGACCAATATGCCGGGCATGAAAGCCGCACCGTCGATTTCCTGGTCGAGGTGAACCGCCGCCTGCAACAGCAGGTTGGCTATGTCATCCGCATGGAAGCGGGCGTCCAGACGCCGGAGGAGACGCTGGAGATCGGCACCGGGTCATGCCGCGATTCCGCCTGGCTGCTGGTGCAATTGCTGCGTCGGCTGGGCTTTGCCGCGCGCTTCGTGTCGGGCTATTCGATCCAGCTGGTCGCGGACGTCGAGCCGATCGAGGGGCCAAAGGGGGTCAGCCAGGATGTCGTCGACCTGCACGCCTGGGCGGAGGCCTATGTGCCGGGCGCTGGCTGGGTGGCGCTGGACGCGACCAGCGGCATGTTCGCGGGCGAAGGGCATATCCCGCTCTGCGCGACGCCGCATTACAAGTCCGCCGCGCCGATCAGCGGCATGGCCGAACCCGCCGAGGTCAATTTCGATTTCGCGATGACCGTCAGCCGCATTGCCGAGGCGGTGCGGATCACCAAGCCCTTCACCGACAAGCGATGGGACGCGGTGATGGCGCTGGGGGCAAAGGTCGACGCGGATTTGCAGGCGCAGGACATGCGGCTGACGATCGGTGGCGAGCCGACCTTCGTGGCGGTGGATGGCGGCGATGCGGGCGAATGGAATGGCGATGCGGTCGGCCCGACCAAGGCGGCCTATGCCGACCGGCTGATCCGCAAGCTGCGCGGCCAGTTCGCGCCGGGCGGCCTGCTGCATCATGGACAGGGCAAATGGTATCCGGGCGAAAGCCTGCCGCGTTGGGCCTATGCCGTCTATTGGCGGACGGACGGCACGCCGATCTGGCACGATGAAAGCCTGATCGCGCCCGATGATGCACCGGCAGGCGCGCGCTCCGTGACGCCCGACGACGCCCGCGCTTTCCTGAGCCATATGGCGGCCCATATGGGCTTTTCCGACGACTATACCCATGCAGTCTTTGAAGATCCGGCGGTCTGGTCGATCAAGGAATCGGAACTGCCGATCAACGCCACCACCGACGACCCCAAGATCAGCGATCCCGAAGCGCGCGCGCGGATGGTCAAGACGTTCGAGCGTGGGCTGGACCAGCCGATCGGCTATGTCCTGCCGGTGCAACGCTGGCAGTCGCAGGCGAGCACGCCTCGCTGGCAAAGCGAAATCTGGCAATTGCGGCGCGGCAAGCTGTTCGCGGTGCCGGGGGATTCGGCGCTGGGGTATCGCCTGCCGCTCGGCTCCCTGCCTTATGTGCCGCCGTCGGACTATCCCTATATCCACCCGCGCGACACTAGCGAGCCGCGCGAGCCCCTGCCCGATTTCCGGGCGCAGGTGATGCAGCAGGCCGATGTCGAGGACGTGCGCGCGCAGCAATCGCAGCGGGTCGCGGGGCCAGAGGGCGGCGCCGCTGCGCAGGACCGGGTGGAACAGGTCATTATCGAAGGGGCGGTCCGCACCGCCGTGACGGTGGAGCCGCGCGGCCATTATCTGTCGGTATTCCTGCCGCCGGTGCAGGCGCTGGAAGATTATCTGGAGCTGATCGCAGAGGTCGAGGCGGCAGCCGAGGCCCTGCGGATTCCGGTGCGGATCGAGGGCTATTCGCCCCCGCCCGATCCGCGCATCGCGGTGCTGAAAGCCACGCCCGACCCCGGCGTGATCGAGGTGAATGTCCATCCCGCATCCAGTTGGGACGAAACGGTCGCGATCACCGAACAGCTATACGCCTATGCCCGCGAATGCGACCTGACCGCCGACAAGTTCATGGTCGATGGCCGGTCGGTCGGCACCGGCGGGGGCAATCATATCGTGCTGGGCGGGCCGACGCTCAACGATTCGCCGTTCATCCGGCGGCCCGACCTGCTCAAGAGCTTCGTCCTCTACTGGCAGCGGCACCCTTCGCTTTCCTACCTGTTTTCGGGCCTGTGCATCGGGCCGACGAGCCAGGCGCCGCGCATCGACGAGGCGCGGCATGATGGCCTGTATGAACTGGAGATCGCGCTGGCGCAGGTGCCAAACCCCTTTGCCGGGGAAGGCGCGCCCCCGGCCCCTTGGCTGGTCGATCGGCTGTTCCGCAACCTGCTGGTCGATGTGACGGGCAACACCCACCGCACCGAAATCTGCATCGACAAGATGTTCTCGCCCGATGGTCCGACCGGGCGATTGGGGCTGCTGGAGTTTCGCGGTTTTGAAATGCCGCCCGAAGCGCGGATGAGCCTGGCGCAGCAATTGCTGATCCGGGCGCTGGCGGCGTGGTTCTGGCGGCAGCCGCAGCAGGGCAATCTGGTGCGCTGGGGGACGACGCTGCACGATCGCTTCATGCTACCCCATTTCGTCTGGGCCGATTTCCTTGAAATCCTGTCCGACCTGCGCGGCGCGGGCTATGATTTCGATCCCAACTGGTTCGAGGCGCAGCGGCAGTTCCGCTTCCCCATCCACGGCAGTGTCGACGCGGGCGGCGTCGGGCTGGAAATCAGCCATGCGCTCGAACCGTGGAACGTGCTGGGCGAAACCGGGGCGATCGGCGGCACGGTGCGCTATGTCGACAGTTCGACCGAGCGGTTGCAGGTCCGCGCCACGGGTCTGGTGGCCGGGCGACATATCGTTGCGTGCAACGGCCGGCAGGTGCCGATGACGGCGACGTCGGTGCCGGGCGAAGGGGTTGGCGGTGTCCGCTACAAGGCATGGGCACCTGCCAATTGCATGCACCCCAACCTGCCCGTCAACGCGCCGCTGACCTTCGACGTGCTGGACAGTTGGAGCGGCCGGTCGCTGGGCGGCTGCGTCTATCATGTCGCGCATCCAGGCGGGCGCAATTACGACACGCTGCCGATCAACGGTTATGAAGCCGAAGCGCGGCGCAAGGCGCGTTTTCAGGACCATGGCCACACCCCCGGCCCGGTCGATATGCCCGCCGCCGAACCGGCCGGTGAATTTCCGATGACGCTGGACCTGCGTTTCAGGCATCCGGGCGCGTAAGGGCGACCGGGTGGAAACCGCCATATATGCAAACTGGGCCGACGCCTATCTGGCCAATGCACCGGCGGGCGACCTGTACGCCGGTGCATCGCCCGCCATGCAGACACGCTGGCGCACGATGCTGGACCGGCTGTCGGCGCAGGCGCAGGGCGACCCGGCCATGCTGGCGGACAATGTCGCGCGGCAGGCGATCGACCTGGGCATGGCGTTCCGCCTGACCGGGGACGAACAGGAACGATCCTGGCCATTGGGGCCGATCCCGATGCTGATCGATGCGGCCGAGTGGGCGCATATCGAGCGGGGCCTGGCCCAGCGCGCCGAATTGCTGGAACAGGTGATCGGCGATATTTATGGGAGCCAGTCGCTGGTCCGCGACGGCAAGCTGCCCGCCAGCGTGATCACCGGCAGCCCGCATTATTGGCGGGTGATGAACAGCACCCCGCCCCCGCGCGGCCATCATCTGCATTTCTATGCCGCCGACATCGGGCGCGGCCCGGCGGGCGAATGGCGCGTGCTGGCCGACCGGGTACGGACGCCGGTGGGCGTTGGCTATGCGCTGGAAAACCGCCTGGCCTGGTCGCGCGCGACCGGCGACCTGCTGGGTGCGATGAACACGCGGCGGCTGGCCCCCTTTTTCGACGATCTGCGCCGGGGACTGGCCGCCGATTGCGAACGATCGGACCCGCGCATCGGTCTGCTGACGCCCGGTCGTTTCAACCAGAGCTATGCCGAACAGGCGCATCTGGCCCGGTATCTGGGCCTGTTATTGGTCGAGGGCGACGATCTGATCGTCACGGACGGGCAGTTGTTCGTCCGCACCATTCAGGGGTTGAAGCGCATCGATGGTTTGTGGCGCTGGATGGACAGCCGCTTCATGGACCCGCTGGCCTTCGACAGCAAGTCGCGCATCGGCGTGCCCGACCTGTTCGACGCCTGCGCGCGCGGCGGATTGGTGCTGAGCAACTGGCCGGGCGCGGGCGTGATCGAATCGCGCGCCTTTGCTGCCTTCCTGCCGCAACTGAGCAAGGCGCTGCTGGGCGCGGACCTGATCCTGCCCAATATCGCGACCTGGTGGTGCGGGCAGAGCGGGGAGCGCGCCTATGTGCGCGACCGGCTGGATCAACTGGTCGTCGGATCGGCCTTCGATCAGGATGTGGCGGGCCTGCCCGATGCGCGCTTCACCCCCGGATCGGCGCTGGACGTTAAGCAACGCGCCATGCTGGCCGAAGCGATGGCGCGGCGGCCGATGGATTATGTGGGGCAGGAACTGGTGAAGCTGTCCACCACCCCGGCGGTGGTCGACGGGCGCCTCACCCCCCTGCCCTTCACCCTGCGCGTGTTCGTGGCGCGCGACGCGCAGGGCCAGTGGCGGGTGATGCCCGGCGCCTTTGCGCGGCTGGCGGGCCATGGCGACATCCGCGCCGCGCTGATGGGCAAGGGCGACATGTCCGCCGACATGTGCGTGGTCGATAGCGTAGCCGTGCCGCCCGACACCCTGTTGGGCGGCGGCGCGCCCGCGATCCGGCGGATCGGTGGGATGTTGCCGGCTAAGGCGGCGGACAATCTCTATTGGCTGGGCCGCTATATCGAGCGGACGGAAATGACGCTGCGGCTGATCCGCGCCATCGTCGGCGGATCGATAGAGGCCGACCTTGGCCCGTCGGTTGCATCGCCGACGATGAACCGGCTGGTCGGGCAACTGGTGCTGTGGGGCGCGATCGCCCGTGATGGCGGCGGCCCCATCGGCCCGATCTGTGCGACCGCGCTGGGCGACGCGCGCCAATCGGGTAGCGTCCGGGCGCTGATGGCGAGCGTCGGCAATATCGGCGAAGGGCTGCGCGACCGGCTGGCAAGCGACTTCTGGCGGCTCGTTCGCCTGCCGCTGCCGACATTTGACGGCGCGGTGACCGAAACGCTGCTCGACGCATCGTCGCGCATGATCGAGCGGATTTCGGCGCTGTCGGGGCTGGCGGCGGAAAATATGGGCCGGAGCGATGGCTGGCGCTTTCACGATATGGGCCGACGGATGGAGCGGGCGATCAATGGCTGCCGCCTGCTTGGCCTGTTCGGCGGCGAAGGCGCGAGCGCGGACGACCTGACCGTCCTGCTGGACCTTAATGATAGCCAGATCAGCTATCGTACCCGCTATCTGACCGGCCCGGCGCTGCCGCCGGTGCGCGATCTTGTCGCGCTGGAGCCGTATAATCCGCGCGCCATCGTCTATCAGGCGCAGCGTCTGGCCGACCATGTCGCCGCCCTGCCGACGCTGCGCGCGGACGGCATGCCGGAGGAACCCAGACGCCTGGCCGATGCACTGGTCGCCCGGCTCAGCCCGCTGACCGGCGACATGCTGACCATCGGTGACATAGACGACGTCGAAAGCCGCCTGCTGGCCCTGTCCGACGCCATCGGCCAGCGCTATTTCCTGCAAGTGCGCAAGGCGGAAAAGGCCGATGGAGCGGACCTGCTGTCATGATCTACCATGTCCGCCACCAGACCATATTGCGCTATGCCGCGCCGATGCGGCTGGCCCGGTTCAACCTGCGCCTGCGCCCCGCGCCCTGGGCCGGGCAATGGACGTCCGACTATGCGCTGACGGTCGATCCCGCCCCCTCCACCATCGAATCGCGGCCCGGCGCCTGGCCGGTTCATGTCGCCCGGCTGGTGATCGAAAGCCCGATCCGGCAATTGACGATCGAGAGCCGTTTTCGTGTCGGCGTGGCTGACAGCGCCCCGCCCGAACCCCAGCCCGATGACCCCACCATCGGCGCGGTGGCGAACGCCGCGCTGGCCGATCGCGACATGAGCGCATCGGCCCCGGCCCTCTATCTCTACGCCTCCACCCGCGCGCCGCTGCTGCCGCAGGTTGGCGCGTGGGTCGGCGACGGGCTGGACCCGGACCGGCCAGTGGTCGCCGCCGCGCTGGCGCTGGCGCTGCGTATTCGCGCCGAGTTCGCCTATGATCCCGGCGCGACCGACGCCAGCACGCCGGTCGCCGACGCCTTTGCCGCGCGCCATGGCGTGTGCCAGGATTTCGCCCATGTCATGGTGGTCGCGCTGCGACTGGCCGGGCTGCCCGCCGCCTATGTCAGCGGCTATCTGCGCACCGATCCGCCGCCCGGCCGCCCGCGGCTGATCGGCGCGGACGCGATGCATGCCTGGGTCATGCTGTGGTGCGGGCCGACGCGCGGCTGGATCGGCTTTGATCCCACCAATGGCTGCATCACCGGCAACGGCCACATCTTCGTCGCGATGGGCCGCGACTATGCCGATGTTGCGCCTATGGACGGCCTGTTCGTGGGCGGCGGGGGGCAGAGCATCCAGGCGATGGTCGATGTCGTGCCGGAGGAAGAGTTGGCGTGACGACCAACGGGGGTGGGGTCAAACGCCAATCTTCTCGAACATCAGCATCATCCCCTTGCGCGGGCGCACGGTCAGGCGGCTGATCGGTTCGGGCTTGTAGCCGGGCCGCACCGACAGGCGATAATGGCGCAGCACGTCGGCGATGACGGTCATCACTTCCTGCTGGGCAAAGCCGGCCCCCACGCATACGCGCGGGCCGCGGCTGAAGGGCAGCCAGGCCTGCTTGATCATGTCGGCATTGGCCGGATCGTCGAACCGATCGGGATTGAAACTGTGCGGGCAGGCCCAGTTATCCTTGTTGCGCTGGGTCAGCCAGGGGGCGACGACCAGCATCGCGCCTGGGACGAGATTCTTGTCGCGCATCTGCATCGGGCAGGGCACTTCGCGCGGAAAGAAGGCGAGCGGGGGATAGAGGCGCAGCGTTTCCCTGAAAACGTTGCGCACCACGCCCATGTCCTTGAGCATCGCCGGGGTCAGGGGCGCGTCGCCCGCCACCGCCATCACTTCGGTCCGTGCGCGTTCCTGAACATGGGCGCATTCCGACAGGAGGTAGAGCGCCCAGGTCATGGTGCTGGCGGAGGTTTCATGGCCCGCCAGGAAGATGGTCGCAACCTGATCCATCACCTCCTTCAAGGTGAAATGCGCGCCCGTCTGCGGATGCCGCGCCTCGATCAGCGACTGGAGGATGTCCTTGTGCGGCGCGGGCTGTCCGGCATGGAAGGCGTTGAACCGTTCCGCCACGATCGGCGCGAACACGCCGCGAATGGCGTTGGCGGGCCGTTCCGACCAGCGTTCGAACCAGCGGTTTGGGAAGCCGTATAGGCCCAGCATGGACGCGGAATGGGAATAGCGCTGGAACCGTCCGAACGCCTGATGGATGATGAAGGAGCGCCTGGTATCCAGCGTCTGGGAAAAGAGCGTGCGAAAGATGATGTCGGCGGCCACATGGGTCATCATCGCGTCGATGTTGATCGCCTTGCGGCGGTCCATCCCGTCGATCCGCGCCAGGAACGCTGCGACCGCCTCCACCATCAGCGGCATCGTCTTGTTCATCGCGGTATGGGCGAAGGCGGGATTGATCATCGCCCGCTGATTTTCCCAGTCCACGCCATTGGCGGAAAAGACGCTGTTGCCGATCAGCGGCGACAGCCCCTTGACCAGTTCGGCATGTTTGGGAAATTCGGTCCCGCCCTTCAGGATACGGTCCACCAGCGGCAGTTCGTTGGCGATATACATGAGCTGCCCGCGCCCGCGCACCTCGCCCATCTTCATCGTATAGCTTTTTTCGAACAGCACATGAATCCAGCTGTGCCAGCCGATGAAGAAGCGCCGCAGCATCGTGCGCTTGTTGCGCGTGGGCTGGGGGAAAGGCGGGGTGAAGAGCGGTTCTGTCATGGAATCGTCCGGAAAGCGGCGATGGCATCGTCCAGGGTGCGGCGGCCCGCGGTGAGGCTGAGGAAATCGACCGGCGACAGGCGATCGCCTACTCGCAAATAGTCGAAATGCGCCTCATATTTGTTCGACCAGCCGCCATGATAATTTTCAGGATCGTAGAACAGGTGGAAGCGCGGCGAGAGCATGTCGACCCGCGCGGCATGCGTGTCGCTTTCCAGCAGTAGCGGATTGACGTTGAAATAGGCCGCGCCGTCGGGCGGGAAGCTGAGATCCACATAGCGGAAATGCTTGTCCGCCAGCGCGCGCAAATCAGCATGATACCAGCGGGCGTCCGTCCGTAGCGCCACGACCGGCACCACCTGCCCCATGCCCACCATCGCGAAATGATCCGGCAGCGCCATGCCGCGCAGGTCGAACAGGCGCCGCATCACCGACATGCCCAGGATCGTGCCCGCGCTATGGGTGAGGAACAGCACCTCGTCCCACGGTTCATCCAGTTCCTCGGCTATGCGCCGGGCAAAGGCATCGAGCCGCGCGTCCAGCGCGTCGCCCGGTCCGCCAGCGGCGAGCGTGTGGTGATAATAGGTAAAGCGCAGCAGCCATGGCACGACCAGCTTGTTGAGCCATTTGCCCGACGCCATCGCGCTGATGCCGATCCCCGCCAGCGCCGCCGCCCAGAATGGCAGCACGCTCCACAGCAGCAAAGCGGAGAGCAGCGCGAACAGCAGCGGGATCATCACCGCCAGAAAGGGTGGATAACAGATGGTCAGCACCGGACCGGCGCGCAACGCCTTCATCCGTTTGAACTGCATGAAACGGCCATGGCCGACATAGGTGGCGATGGAGCGGAAGGCGAGCGTGAGCGGGTTGCGAATCCACACCTTGCCGACCAGATCCTCCCAGCGGAGAAATTCATAGTCGGTCTCGACCCCGGCCTGTTCATTGTCGACCGACCAGATTGTCGAGACGACCGATCCCGCAGGCCCGGCGCGGCGTCCGCCCACGGTCACGCCCTCGCCCGTCAGCCGGTCATACCGACCGGCCTGGTCGCGATAGAGCTGGTGGTAAAAACGCACGCCGCGCGGATCAAAACCGCCAAGATAAAAGACTTTACGCTTGAATTTTTGCACTGCCCCGGCCCTAATCGGGTCATGAGCACACCCGAACGCGACTACTGCTATTTCATAGACCACCGTAAATACAACCGAAACATCGGCTGTAGGAAGCATGACAATGTCTATGGCATCAACGGGGGCGGCAGCGAGCGGGACCGGTGGCGCGCGGACATGGCCTTTTACCGCCATATGAAGGCCAATGGCGATCCGATGGCGCTGCCTTCGCTGATCGCCTGCCTGTGCTTCGGCTGGTTCTGCTGGAATTATCATCCGGGCAAGGGGCTGTGGCGCGGCCAGCTCTTGCGGCGCTTTGCCAAAGCGCCCAAGTGACCGGCATGACTGTTCCCCACCATGTGAAGGTCGGCCCGATCACCATCGGCAACGACCTGCCCTTCGTTCTCATTTCCGGCCCCTGTCAGATCGAAAGCCGCGACCATGCGCTGTTCATGGCCGATGCGCTGGCGCGGATCGCGGGGCAGGCGGGCGTGCCGTTCATCTTCAAATCCTCGTTCGACAAGGCGAACCGGACATCGGTGTCGGGCCAGCGCGGCGTCGGCATCGACGCGGGGCTGGCGATCCTGGCGGAGGTGAAGGCGACATTGGGCTGCCCGGTGCTGACCGACGTGCATGATGCGGGACAGGTCGAGGCCGCTGCGCAGGCGGTCGACATCCTCCAGATCCCCGCATTCCTGTGCCGCCAGACCGACCTGCTGCTCGCCGCCGGACGCACCGGCGCAGTGATCAACGTCAAGAAGGGCCAGTTCATGGCCCCATGGGACATGGCGGCGGTGGCGCAAAAGGTCGCCTCGACCGGCAATGACCGCATCCTGCTGACCGAACGCGGCGCGAGTTTCGGTTACAACACGCTGGTCAGCGACATGCGCGCGCTGCCGGTGATGGGTGAGACCGGCTATCCGGTGATATTCGACGCCACCCATTCGGTCCAGCAGCCCGGCGGCCTGGGTTCGGCATCGGGCGGCCAGCGCGAGTTCGCGCCGGTGCTGGCGCGCAGCGCGGTGGCGGCGGGCGTCGCCGCGATCTTCGCCGAAGCGCATCAGGACCCGGACAATGCGCCGTCCGACGGGCCGGTCATGCTCCCACTGGACTGGGTCGCGCCGATGCTGGCGAAGCTAAAGGCGATCGATGCAGTGGTGAAGGGGTAGGCCTCACCGTCGCCCCGGACCCTTGGGCGGGGGCAGGACAGGCCTATCTGGGCCCCCGCTATCTGCGCAAAGAAAAGCGGGATGCCGGGTCAAGCCCGGCATGACGAAAGGGAGTGCAATGAACGCCCACTTGCAGACAATAAGGCGTTCTGTGAAGATGCCCGAATGCGGTCATCGGCCTCTACTTTGATAAGCGCTGTTGTGCTTGCATCCTGTGCCCCTAAGCCGGTCTATATAGCTGCCGAGCAATGCTGGTCCGTTTCTGTCGGTGACAAGGTTGAAGGCACGGCGATTCTTTCCGCCTATTCTGGCAGTGAATGTATCGAGTGTGGAGCATCTGTGTCGGGTCATAGCTGCCCCGGCGTGGGCTTTGCGGCGGCTAACAACGCGGTAGATCAAGCCTACGACCGCATTGTGCATTCAGCGCCTGCGGATAATCTCGGTTTTGTGAGCCAAAGAGTTTTCCTATCGGGAGATGTTATTCCCAACGGAGCGACAGGTAAGCCTATGATCCGCGCAACACAATTGCGCCTCGCAGAACCGAAGTCCGCTAATCACTGATAATCGCCGAAAGCGGTCGGTCCCCCAACCACCCTTTACGGCCGAATCTGTCCCGTTCCGCGGACGATCCATTTGTAGGTCGTCAGCCCCTCCAGCGCGACCGGGCCGCGCGCGTGGAGGCGGCCGGTGGAGATGCCGATTTCCGCGCCCAGCCCGAATTCGCCGCCATCGGCAAATTGGGTGGAGGCGTTCCACATCACGATCGCGCTGTCGACCGCGTTCAGGAAGCGCGCCGCGGTTTCGGCATCTTCGGTGATGATCGCATCGGTATGATGGCTGGCATGGGCGGCGATATGGTCGATCGCGCCGTCGACGCCATCGACCAGCCGGATCGACACGATCGCTTCGAGATATTCGGTGTCCCAATCCTGCTCGCTCGCGGCGATGACGCGCGCGTCCATCGCCTGCACCGCTTCGTCGCCGCGCACTTCGCATCTGGCGTCTAGCAGCGCCTTTACCAGCGCAGGCGCGTCGCCATAGGCGCGGTCGATCAGCACCGTTTCGGTCGCGCCGCACACGCCCGTCCGGCGCATCTTGGCATTCACCACCAGCTGCCGTGCCATCGCCGGGTTGGCCGCGCCATCGACATAGCTGTGGTTGATGCCGTCCAGATGGGCCAGCACCGGCACCCGCGCTTCTTCCTGCACCCGCGCGACCAGGCTCTTGCCCCCGCGCGGCACGATCAGGTCGATAAATTCGCTGGCCCGCAGCAGCGCGCCCACGACGGCGCGGTCGGTCGTGGGAATGAGTTGCACGACGTCGGCGGGCAGGCCAGCGGCCACGATCCCCTCTGCCATCGCGCTCAGGATCGCGCGGTTGCTTTCCCTGGCTTCGCTGCCGCCGCGCAGGATGACGGCATTGCCCGCGCGCAGGCAGAGCGCCGCGGCATCCGCCGTCACATTGGGGCGGCTTTCATAGATGATGCCGATCACGCCCAGCGGCACGCGCACGCGGCTGAGTTCCAGCCCGTTGGGGCGCACGCTCTGGTCGATCACGCTGCCCAGCGGATTGGGCAGGCCCGCGACCTGCTCCACGCCGTCGGCGGTGGCGGCGACCCGGCCCGCATCCAGCTTCAGACGGTCGAGCATCGCCGGCGACAGGCCATTGGCGGCGGCATTGTCCATGTCGCGCGCATTGGCGGCGATGATCGCCGGTGCCTGGTCCCGCAACGCCTGTGCCGCGCGGCGCAGCGCATCGGCCTTTTGCTCGTCGCTCGCCTGCGCGAGGATGTGCGCCGCGCGACGGGCGCGCGCGCCCATCATCGCGATCAGCATTTCAGGGGTCTGGGTCAGGTCGTTCATCATGGGTCTCGCCACTATATGGACGGCGACCTAGCATGAAAGCATCGTGAAGCGAAGGCGGGACGTGACTGACGAACGTCTGTCTCGAAATGCGCGAAAGAGCCATTCCGGTTGCCGCACCGGCCTGACCCTTGCGAACCAAGGGCCGATGACCAGACCATGGGTCGCAAATGATCCAGCCATCGGCAGGCAGTCAGACCACCTTCCATCGTCTCTATGCAGCCGGTGGGATGCCCGCATACCCCCACGGGGTTATGGCGAGGAATATGCTCAGCTTGTGATCTTGCAGCCCTTGCTCGTCGCCATGCCGCGCAGATAGCCGCGTCTGGCAATCCCCGCCGTGATCGCCGCCTGCAAACGCCGTTCCTGCGGCGCGGCGCCGCTGATTTCCCGCACCAGCCCACGGAACGGAATGAGCGAATTGACGATCGTCTTGCCGACCGCCTCTGCAATCTTGCCCGCGCGATTCTCGTTCGCCTTGGCGCCGACGGTGAAATCCTCGCCCAGCACCGCGTTCAGTTCACCCAGCGACGCTTTCAGCCCCTTGCAGCTGCGCGATGGAGGGGGCGCATAGGGATTTTCTACCGCCTTCACCAGCACCGGCGGAATTTCGTCCTTGTCCAGGCCAATGTCGCGGACCGGCTGGCTGGCGATATTGCCCGCCTTCTTGAACGTCTCATCCTTTGGCTTTTCCGCTTCCTGCGCCAGCGCCGATGTCGAACAGAATAATAGCGCGGCCATTGCGTATAGTTTCATGATCATGTCTCCCGCCCGACAAAACCAGCGACGCAATCTTTCGGTTCCCTTGCGAAACGAGCGCGCGTCGGGGCGAGACAGGCGACGGCATCGGCGTTAAGGCAGGCCCGCTTCAACAGGAGGACAGCAGGACGTGACAGACGCACCGGTCGGCATCGCTTCGGACCAGCTTGGCGCCACCATATCCGCCCAGGGCGCGGAACTCTGGTCGCTGCGCGATGCGCAGGGGCGCGAGTTGATGACCGACGCCGACCCGCGCTGGTGGACGGGTCATGCCCCCTTACTCTTCCCCTTTGTCGGGCGGTCGCGCGGCGACGCCTATCGCCTGGACGGGCGCGATTATGCCATGCCCCAGCACGGCTTTGCCCGCCGCAGCACTTTTGCGCTGGTCGAGCGCAGCGACAGCGCCGCGACCTTCCGGCTGGAAGCGGATGCGGCGAGCCTGCTTGTCTATCCCTTCGCCTTCCGGCTCGACATGGGTTTCGCGATCGAAGGCGCGCGCCTGTGCATGACCGCGACCGTGACCAACCGGGGGGAGGCTGTCATGCCCTTTTCCTTCGGCTATCACCCCGCCTTCGCCTGGCCCCTGCCCTATGGCGGCGCGCTGGAGGATCACCGCATCATCTTTGAAAAGCCCGAACCCGCGCCGATCCGCAAGGTGGGCGCGGAACCCGGCCTGATCGCGCGGGAAGCGGTGGCGTCCCCGGTCGATGGCGACACGCTGGTCCCCAGCCATGCCATGTTCGAAGGGGATGCGCTGATCTGGGACGATCTGGCCAGCCGCTCCTTGCTCTGGGGCGTGCCGGGCCAGCCGCGCCTGAAGATCGACTTTCCCGATACGCCATGGCTGGGCCTCTGGCAGAAGCCGGGCGCCCATTATCTGTGCGTCGAACCCTGGGCGGGGATGGCCGATCTGGTCGGGTTCGAAGGGGATGTGTGGGCAAAGCAGGGCATCATCGCGTTGCCACCGGGCGAGAGCCGCGCCTTCCGCATGGACGTCAGCCTTGTGGACGTGTAACGGCGCAACCTAGATTCCGTTCGCCCTGAGCGAAGTCGAAGCCCTCCACTGAGCGAAGCCGAAGTGCCTCGCCTCCGCTCGGCATGGCCCTTCGATTTCGCTCAGGGCGAACGGCTTTATTACTCCCGACCCAGAAAATCATCATGACCATTCCATCCCGCCGCACCTTCGCGATTATTTCCCATCCTGACGCGGGCAAGACCACGCTGACCGAGAAGCTGCTGCTGGAGGGTGGCGCGATCCATCTGGCCGGTGAGGTCAAGGCACGCGGCGCGAACCGGCGTGCGCGGTCGGACTGGATGAAGATCGAGCAGCAGCGCGGCATTTCCGTGACATCATCGGTCATGACGTTCGAGCGGACGCGCGATGGCGAGACGATCACGTTCAACCTGCTCGATACGCCGGGTCACGAAGATTTCAGCGAGGACACCTATCGCACCCTGACCGCCGTCGATTCCGCCGTGATGGTGATCGACGCGGCCAAGGGTATCGAGCCGCAGACGCGCAAGCTGTTCGAGGTGTGCCGCCTGCGCAACCTGCCCATCATCACCTTCGTCAACAAGGTGGACCGCGAAGGCCGCGAGACGTTCGGCCTGCTCGACGAGGTGGCGGACCAGTTGCAGCTGGACGTCTGCCCGATGAGCTGGCCGGTCGGCATGGGCGGCGAGTTTGAGGGCATATATGACTTCGCCACCAACCGGCTGATGCAGCCCAGCGGGCCAAGCCGCGAATTTGATGGCACCCGGCACCAGTTTACCGGGCTGGACGATCCGAAACTCGCCGATTTCCTGTCGCCCGACGGGCTGGAGAAATTGCGCGAGGAGGCCGAATTGTCGCAGGGCGGCTATGCCGAATTCGACCTTGCCCGCTATCGTCAGGGAGACCTGACGCCGGTTTATTTCGGCTCCGCGCTCAAATTGTTCGGCGTTACCGAGTTGATCGACGCGCTGGCGGCCCACGCCCCGCCGCCGCGCGCGCAGCCCGCAGAACCCGCCGCCGTCGAGCCGGAGGGCAGCGAAGTCACCGGCTTCATCTTCAAGGTGCAGGCCAATATGGACCCGATGCACCGCGACCGCATCGCCTTCATGCGGCTGGTGTCGGGCAAGTTCCGGCGCGGCATGAAGCTGACGCCCAGCGGGTCGGGCAAGGCGCTGGCGGTCCATTCGCCGATCCTCTTCTTCGCGCAGGACCGCGAACTGGCGGACGAGGCCTATCCCGGCGACATTATCGGCATTCCCAACCATGGCGCGCTGCGCGTGGGCGATACGCTGAGCGAAAAGCCGGGGCTGCGCTTTACCGGCCTGCCCAATTTCGCGCCGGAAATATTGCGCCGGGTCCAGTTGAAAGACCCGACCAAGACCAAGCAGCTGCGCAAGGCGCTCGATGACCTGTCCGAAGAGGGCGTGATCCAGGTATTCTACCCGGAAATCGGTAGCAATTGGGTCGTCGGCGTGGTGGGGCAATTGCAGCTGGAAGTGCTGATTTCCCGGCTGGACGCGGAATATAAGGTCGCCGCCGCGCTGGAGCCTTCACCCTTTGATACGGCCCGCTGGATCAGTGGCGATGAGGGTGCGATCAAGGATTTCGTCGGCTTCAACGCGGCCAACATGGCCAAGGACCGCGACGGCGCGCTGGTATTCATGGCACGCAGCGCATGGGACATCGGCTATCAGCAGGAACGCCACCCCAAGCTGAAGTTCAGCGCGACCAAGGAGCGGTAATCCCCCCGGTGGCTAGGCGCTGACCCAATCCTTGCGCAGCGCCCGGCCCGCCAATGCCATGAACAGCCCGGCCAATAGATAGAAGCCCAGCGCCGCGACGATGGCATAGCGCAGCGCCTCCACGCCATAAGCAGGCGTCAGCGCGTCCGACAATGCCCCCACGCTCCAGCTGCCCAGCCCCAGCCCGACCAGATTGTTGATCAGCAGGAAACTCGCCGCCGCGCTGGCGCGCATATGGGCGGGGACAAGATGCTGCACGGCGGTCAGCACCGGGCCGAGCCAGACATAGACCAAAGCCTGCGGGATCAGGAACAGCGCAAAGGCAAAGCCCACATTGTCGGACAGCACGCCGACCACGAACAGGGGCATTCCCACGACATAGCTGATCGCAGGTACCCAGGCATAATAGGCCTTGTCCCTGTTACCCATGGCATCGCCCAGCCAGCCGCCCAGCAGCACGCCCGCCACGCCGCCGATCAGCAGCAGCGCGCCGAGAAACTGGCCCGCGCCCAACAGGTCCAGGCCAAAGCTGCGCATCAGCAGGCTGGGCAGCCAGAAGGCGACGCCATAGCCGCACATCGAACTGCACGCCGCGCCCAGCGCCAGCAGCCAGAAGCTGCGCTTGGCCGCCAATATGCCGAACACGGCGCTGACCGGCACTGCATCGTTCGCCAGTACCGGGCGTGCTGGTTCGCGCACGACCAGCCGGAACAAGGGCGCGATCAGCAGGCCAGCCACGCCGACCGCGATGAAAGCGGTGCGCCACTCGACCGCCTGCGCGATATAACCGCCCAGCAGCACGCCACCCGCCGATCCCAGGGGGATGCCCAGCGAATAGATGGACAGCGCCCGCGCGCGCTGATGCGTCGGGAAATAGTCGGAGATCACGGCATAGGATGGCGCGACGCCGCCTGCCTCCCCCACGCCTACGCCGACGCGAAAAGCGAACATCTGCCAGAAGCTGCCCGCCATGCCGCACAGCGCGGTAAAGCCGCTCCATACTGCAAGGCTGACGGTGATCACCCAGGTCCGGCTGGTCCGGTCGGCCAGCAACGCCAGGGGAATCGCCAGCGTCGAATAGAGCAGCGCAAAGGCGATCCCGCCCAGCGCGCCCAATTGCCCGTCGGTGAGGCCCAGTTCCGCCTTGATCGGCCCGGCGAGGATGCCCAGAATCTGCCGGTCGAGGAAGTTGAAAGTGTAGACGAGCAGCAGCATCGCCAGCACGACACCGCGATAGGCGGGGGAAACGGGGGGAGAGGCGGAGGGAACCGTTCGGTCTGTCATATATGCTCCTTACGCCCCTTGCCGCACAGCAAAAGCGTGTTCCCGCGCAGGCGGGAACCCGGTCCCGTCCCTGGAACCGGATTCCTACCCGCGCGGGAATACCGAACCTAGAACTTCACCGTTCCGGTCACGAACACCTGCCGCGGATTGCCGTAGAACGCGGTCAGCGTGCCTTCGCGGCCCAGCGTGGGAGTGGGAAAGCCCGCGGCATTGTTGACAATCGCGCCGGTCGTCGCATTGGCCGCGACGAAGGTATAGCCCGACGTCTTATATTCCTTGTCCAGCAGGTTCTTGCCATGCAGCCCCAGCGTCCAGCGGTCGTCCGGCGCGGTGTAGACGATGCTGGCGTCCCACAGGGCATAGCCCTTCTGGTCGATATAGGGGTTGGGGATTTCAAACTGATAGGTCTTGCTGCGCCACGATACGGTGCTGCCCGCATAGAGGTTGCCGTCGCCGACCGGCGTGGTGTAGCCGAGCGTGCCGCTGGCGGTCCATTTGGGGGTATTCTGCACCTTGCGGAACGCGGCCACATCGGTCGGCACCCCGCCGATATTGGTCACATATTCGCGATATTCCGCATCGATATAGCCCACCGCCGTGGACAGGCTCAAACGGTCACCACCCGTCAGGAAATCCTGCGCCAGCCGCGCGTTGCTTTCAAATTCCAGCCCCTTGAACCGCGCCTTGCCCGCATTGGACACGACACCGCAGAAGGATGGCGTCGGCACGCCGCCCACGCTGACGGTGCAGGCGACCGAGCCGGGGATCTGCACGTCGTTATAGTCGGCATAGAAGCCCGCGACCGCGACATAGAGCGCGCCGTTCATGAAGTTGCCCTTATAGCCCACTTCATAGCTTTTGACGCTTTCAGGACGGAAGCTCAGGAACGACGCGATCTCGCTATCTTCGCGAATGCCGTTGCCGTTGAGGTCGGGCGCATTGGTGCCCACCCCGCGCGGATCGAAGCCGCCGCCCTTGAAGCCCTGCGCATAGCTGGCATAGATATTGTGGTCGGGCGTCGGCTTGTAGCTGATCGAGACACGGGGCGTGAACTTCTTATATTCGCGCTGGCCGTTGAAATCGGTGCTGGGCGCGCCGAACGCCACGCCTGCGCCGCCAAAGACGGGCGATCCGCCACCCAGATAATTCTGCCGCAAAATGTCGGCGCGGCGCTTGTCCCAGGTATAGCGACCGCCCGCCGAAATGCTCAGCTGCTGCGAAATGTCGAAAGTGAAGTCGCCGAACACGGCATAGGTTTCCGTGTCGACATCGGCCTGGGTAAAGGCGGTCAGGCCAGCAACGGTCGTGAACAGCCGCACGTCGAACGCGGTATCGGCCTTGGCATCCAGATAGTAGAAGCCAAGCATGCCATGCAGCGGGCCGCTGTCATAAAGAAGCTGGAATTCCTGGCTCAGCTGCTCGTTGAAGTAAAAGGCCGGTACGTCGACATCGACGGCGGGCAGCGCGTCGAAATCGATCGGCGATGCGCTGTCATCCTTGCGCCACGCGCTGATCGACCGCAGCGTCACCGCGTCGGACAGTTCGGCCGTGATGTTCATCGATAGCCCGTAGGACTTCACATATTGCTTGGGGTCGGCAAGGCCGCCGCGCGTGTCGAATACGTCGTCCAGCACCGGCGCGCCCGACAACTGGCCGGGAATCAGGCGGTGGCCGCCGCGCGCATTGCTGTTATCCTTGGTATAATCGCCGGTGATCCGCATCAGCACCGGCTGGCCATAGCCGCCCATTTCGAACGTGCCGCGCGCGGCCCAGACATCCTTGTTGTAATTATCTTCGCCGGTGGTCAGATTCTTGCCAAAGCCGCCGCGCGACAGGCGGGCGAGTGCGCCGCCGACCCGGATCATGTCGCCGACCGGGGCCGACACGCTGATGATGCCATCGGCCTGATCATAGGTGCCGTAGCTGCCCTTGATCTTGAGCGCGAAGTCCTGCGGCAGCATCTTGGTCACATATTTGACCGCGCCGCCGATCGTGTTGCGGCCATAGAGCGTCCCCTGCGGCCCACGCAGCACCTCGATCCGATCGACATCATAAATGTCGAGGATCGCGCCCTGCGGCCGGTTGAGGTAAACATCGTCCAGATAGATGCCGACGCCCTGTTCAAAACCGGACACGGGGTCCTGCTGGCCCACGCCGCGGATGAAGGCGGTCAGCGTCGAATTGGTGCCGCGCGATGCTTCCAGCGTGGTGTTGGGCGTGAAGTTGGCGAGATCGGTAATGTCGATCGCGCCCTGGCTTTCCAGCTTCTCCCCGGAAAAGGCGCTGACTGCGATCGGCACGCTGACCAGCGTTTCCTCGCGGCGGCGGGCGGTGACGACGATCGCGCCTTCGCTGTCGTCCACGGCGGCTTGCGGCGCGTCCTGCGCGAGCGCGGGCAGGGCCAGCGCCCCGGTCCAGGCGGCGGAGGCAAGGGCGAGAGCGCGGATGCTGTGATGAGCCTTCATGAGCGGAACCTCTCCTGAATGATGCGCCCGTTTGGCGGGTCGCCATGTGTCTTGACCGATTCGATAATGAAAGTTGAACCAGCTTTCAACTTCAAATATGGAGCAGGCTATCGATGCGACCAGATTGCGCTAAAAGAACACAGCGACGGGGAGAGACTATGACCGACCAGGGGCCAGGCAGGGACGACAAGACGCCCCGCACGGCGCGCGGGGAACGCACCCGCCGCGGCCTGCTGGCGGCCGCCGCGCAGGAATTTGGCGAAAAAGGATTTCACGAAGGATCAATCAGCGGAATCACCCGCCGCGCGGGCTGTGCGCTGGGCAGTTTCTACACCTATTTCGACAGCAAGGACGATATTTTCCGCGCGCTGGTGGCCGATATGTCGGGGCAGGTGCGCGACTATGTGTCGCCCCGGATCGCGCAGGCGCGCGACGGCATCGACGCCGAACGAATCGGGCTGCTCAGCTTTCTGGAGTTCGCCCGGTCGCACAAGGAACTCTATCGCATCATCGACGAATCGGAATTTGTCGATGCCGCCGCCTACCGCGCCCATTACGAAAATACCGCGGCCCGCATGGCGACGCGCCTGGCCAAAGCAGCAGAGCGCGGCGACGTGCGCCCGGACGTGGAGGAGGTGCATGCCTGGGCGATCATGGGCATGAATGTCTTTCTGGGGCTGCGCTACGGCGTCTGGGACGACAGCCGCCCGGCGGACGAGATCGCCGCCATCGCCAACGCGCTGATCGAAAAGGGCATTGGCCGCCCGCAATAAGCGGAGCAAAACCGGCGCTGGCGCTTTGTGGCGGTTCACCCATCGGAGCATTGCCGCCATGATTACACCGACCGACCGCCAGTGGATGCAGCGCGCCATTGCCTTGGCACGCAGCAAGGGCAGCACCCCTGCCGACACGCCGATTGCCGCGATCATCGTGATCGACGGCCGCATCCTGGCGGAACAGGTCAACCAGACGGAGGAGCATAAGGACGCCACCGCGCATGCGGAAATCATGGCGATCCGCGCCGCCGGGCCGGTCCATGGCGACATGGACCTGCGCGGGGCCACGCTTTATTCCACGCTCCAGCCATGCGGCATGTGCACCATGGCGTCGATCTGGGCGAAAGTTGGCCGGATCGTTTACGGCGCTGGCCGGGACGATGTGCATCGCATGTATTTCGAGGATCGCCATCTCGACACGATGGATTTCGTGCGCGACGCGTGGCGGGACGATCTTGTGCTGGAAGGGGGATGCGAGGCGGAGCTTTGCGCCAGCCTCTATTACCGGCCCCAGGACGATGTGCCGATCGAGGAACAGGGCAATATCTGACCCGGCCTATTTCCGCAGCAGAAACACCGCATGTTCGGCAAACAGATTGGCATTGGCGTGGGTGGTTTCCCTGTCGCCCTTCAGAAACCATTGCCCGTCGATGGTCCAGCCGCGATCCTTCACCAGCGCGCGGAAATCGTCCACGGTCACATGATGGATGTTGAGCGTGTCATACCATGTGTCGGGCAATAGCCGCGTCACCGGCATCCGCCCGCCCCACAGCAGCGAAATCCGCCCGCGCCAATGGGCGAAATTGGGGAAGGATACGAAAGCCTGGGCAGCGATCCGCAGCAATTCCTCCACCACCAGATCAGGCCGCCGGGTCGTCTGGAGCGTCTGGCTCAATATCGCATAGTCGAAACTGGCGTCGGGATAATAGCGCAAGTCCGTGTCGGCATCCCCCTGCACCACCGACAGGCCGCGCCCGACCGCATCGGCGACATTCGACCCGTCAAGCTCCAGCCCGCGCGCGTCGACCCCGGCATTGTCGCGCAGCGCCGCCATCAGCGCGCCGTCGCCACAGCCGACGTCCAGCACCCGCGCGCCCTGCCGCACGGTGCGCGCGATCAGCGCCAGATCGGGGCGCAACTGATCGCTCACGCCCGGCCGCCTTTCAGGAAGCCATCGACCACCCGGTTGAGTTCGGGACATTCCAGCAGGAAGGCGTCATGCCCGAACGGGCTGGACAGTTCGACGAAACTGGCCTGCGCCCCGCCCGCATTCAGCGCATGGACGATGATCCGCGATTCCGCCGTGGGATAGAGCCAGTCGGTATCGAAACTGACAAGGCAGAAACGCGCCTTGCTGGCCGTGAAGGCCATGGCCAGCGACCCGCCATGATCCTCTGCAATGTCATAATAGTCCATGGCGCGGGTGATGTAGAGATAGGAGTTGGCGTCGAACCGCTCGACAAAGCTCAGCCCCTGATGGCGCAAATAGCTTTCCACCTGAAAATCCGCATCGAAGCCGAAGGTCTTGGCATCGCGGCCCTGGAGGCGCCGTCCGAATTTCTCGGTCAGCCCCGCTTCGGACAGATAGGTGATATGCGCCGCCATCCGCGCAACGGCCAGACCCGCGCTCGGCACCTGCCCATCGGCATAATAATCGCCCCCGCGCCAGTTGGGATCGGCCATGATCGCCTGCCGCCCGACTTCATGAAAGGCGATATTCTGCGCGCTGTGCCGCGCGGTCGAGGCGATGACGATGCAGCGTTCCACCCGGTCGGCGAACAAGGTCGGCCAGGTCAGCGCCTGCATGCCGCCCATCGACCCGCCGATCACAGCGTAGAGCCGGTCGACACCCAGATGGTCGAGCAGCATCGCCTGCGCCCGCACCATGTCGGCAATGGTCAGCACGGGAAAGCGCATGGCGAAGGGCAGGCCGGTCGCCACGTCCAGGCTGGCCGGGCCGCTCGACCCCATGCAACTGCCGACGACATTGGCGCAGATGATGAAATGGCGTGCCGGATCGACCGGCTTCCCCTCTCCCACCAGCCGCCACCACCAACCGGGCTTGCCCGTTACGGGATGGTCGGACGCGACATATTGGTCGCCGGTCAGGGCATGGCAGATCAGGATCGCATTGGATCGGTCCGGGTTTAGCGTGCCATAGGTTTCATAGGCGATGTCGACCGGCCCCAGCGCCGCGCCGCTGTCCAGCGGCAATGGCCCGGCAAGCCGAACCTGTCGGCGCAGGCCGAAACGACTATCATCTGTCATTGAAAGGCTGGCCATGGTCGCGCCGGGCTAGGACCACGGCGGAGCGCTGTCAATCTGGACGGGCGCTTTGCCTTTGGCGCGGAAGCCGCTAAAGCCCGTCGCCATGACAGAGACACTTGCAAACACCCTGACAAAGCCATCGCCCAAGGACTGGATTCTTGGCATTTCGCCCTATGTGCCGGGCAAGGCGGCGGCCGATGATGGCCGCCCGCTGATCAAGCTGTCGGCCAATGAAAACCCTCTGGGGACGGGCGACGCCGCGCGCGCCGCGCTGGTGGCCGCCACCGCCGATCTTGCCACCTATCCCGATCCGAGCGCGACGAAGCTGCGTGAAGCGATCGGCGCGGTGCATGGGCTGGACCCGGCGCGGATCATCTATGGCACCGGGTCGGACGAACTGCTCCACATCGCCGCCAGCGCCTATGCCGGGCCGGGCGATGAAGTCCTGTATGTGCGCTATGGCTTTGCGGTCTATGACATCGCCGCCCGCCGGGTCGGGGCGACCCCGGTGATCGCGCCGGACAAGGATTATGCCACCGACGTCGACGCGCTGCTGGCAGCCGTGACCGAGAAAACGAAGGTCGTGTTCCTGGCCAACCCCAACAACCCGACGGGCACGATGACCAGCCGGGAAGAGATTGCGCGGCTGCATGCGGGCCTGCGCCCCGACATCTTGTTCGTGCTGGATCAGGCCTATGCCGAATATCTGGACGAAGGCGAGGATGATGGGGGCCTGGAACTGGCCAGGACCGCCGGCAATATTTTCGTGACCCGCACCTTCTCCAAGATTCACGGGCTGGCGGCCGAACGGATCGGCTGGGGCTATGCCAGTGCGGAGGTGATCGAGATTCTCCACCGCATCCGCGCGCCGTTCAATGTCACGACCGCGGGCCAGGCCGCGGCCATCGCCGCGATCAACGACAGTGCCTGGATCGAATCGAGCCGCGCCCATAATGCGCGCTGGCGCGAGTGGCTGGCCGACGAAATCGGCGCGCTTTCCAATCACGGCCTGCGCGTCGTACCCAGCAAGACCAATTTCCTGCTGATCCTGTTCGATGGCAAGCTGACCGCCGAGGCCGCGATGAAGGGATTGTGGGAGGCCGGTTACGCCACCCGCTGGCTGCCGGGCCAGGATCTGCCCAACGGCCTGCGCATCACCATCGGCACCGAAGCGCAGGTCCGCGTCGTGGCCGACACGTTGCGCGCCATGGCGGAATCGGCCTGACGCGATGCTGCCTTTCGCCCGGATCACCATCATCGGCCTTGGCCTGATCGGCTCTTCGCTTGCCCGCGCCATCCGGGCGGAGATGCCCACGGCGCGCGTCACTGGCCATGATGCCGATCCGGCGGTGCGCGAAACCGCACGGCGGATCGACCTGTGCGACGACATCACCGACACGGCGGGGGCTTCGGTGACCGACGCGGATCTGGTGGTGCTGTGCGTGCCGGTCCGCGCCATGGGCGCGGCGGCGGCGGAGCTGGCCGACGATCTGCCCGCCGACGCGATCGTCAGCGATGTGGGATCGTGCAAGGCGGACGTGCTGGCGCAGCTGGTCGCCGCCCTGCCGGGGCGGACGATCATCCCGGCGCATCCCGTCGCAGGCACCGAAAATAGCGGACCGGAAGCGGGCTTCGCCACCCTGTTCAAGGGGCGCTGGTGCATCGTCACCCCGCCCGCTGACGCTGACCCCATGGCGGTCGAGCGCGTCGCCGAACTGTGGCGGCGGGTCGGCGCGGACATCGAGACGATGGACCCGGCGCATCATGATCTGGTGCTGGCGGTGACCAGCCATTTGCCGCATCTGATCGCCTACACCATCGTCGGCACGGCCAGCGATCTGGAAAATGTTACCCAATCGGAAGTCATCAAATATTCCGCTGGCGGCTTTCGCGATTTCACGCGGATCGCCGCGTCGGACCCGACGATGTGGCGCGACGTGTTCCTGGCCAACAAGGACGCGGTGCTGGAAATGCTCCAGCGCTTTTCGGAGGATCTGTCAGCGCTGCAACGGGCAATCCGCTGGAATGACGGCGACACGCTGTTCAACCTGTTCACCCATACCCGCGCCATCCGCCGGTCGATCATCGAACAGGGTCAGGACGACGCCAAGCCCGACTTCGGCCGGGCGCATTAGGCCAGTGGTCCGATTCTGACATTTGCAGACCCATCCCAGCCGCCAGGGGATGCAAATGTCAAAATCAATCCACTAGAGCAGAGGGCGGGTTCAGCGCGTTGATCGCGGCATGGACCCGCGCTTCGGCCTCCCGCCGGTCCAGCCCGGCGGGCACGACCTCTCCGACCTTATAGGTGATGACGCCCGCTTTCTTGAGGAAGCTGCCCTTGGGCGACACCAGCCCGCTGTTGAGCGCAATCGGCACCACCGGCAGCCCCAGCAGCGTATATAATCCGGCAAAGCCAGCCCGTAATGGCGGCGCTTCGCCATGGGGAACGCGGGTGCCTTCGGGAAAGATGCAGACCGCCCTTCCGGCGGCGTTCGCCGCCTTGGCCTGGGTCCGCAACGTCCGCATCGCGCTCGCCCCGGCGGTGCGCTCGATCGGGATCAGGCCATAACGGTCGGCAATGGTTCCCCACAGCGGAATATCGAACAGCTCCCGCTTGGCGGCGATGACCGGCCGGTCGAACACGCACAGCATGTCGATCGTCTCGAACATCGATTCATGTTTGACGATATAGAGATAGGGACCAAGCGGCAGGTCGCCCTCTATCACCACCTTCTGCCCCAGCAGCCAGCGGGCGCAATAGCGATGGAACCAGCCCCACAGGGTCGACACCCATCGCAGCGCGGGCGGCGAAAACTGGCCGACGATCAGGGCGATCAGCACCAGCAGCAAGCTGCCGGGATAGAAAATGAGGGAAAAGAGGGTGGAGCGCAGCAAGGTGATCATCGGGGCGCTATGCCATCAAATGCCAAGAAGTGCAGCGGTGCGGCGCAGCAGATATTTATTATATTCCCGCGCCAGCATCGTCAGGCTGGGGCGGCTGGGCACCGCGTCATAGACGATCGCGACCCGGCCGGGCAACGCCTGCCGCAATTCCAGCGCGGCGCGGCGCATATGCCAGTCCGTCGTGATCAGCCGCACTGTTTTATAATCGCGCCGTTCCAGCCAGCGGGCGGTTTCGATGGCGTTGGATCGTGTGTCGATCGCTTCGCGGCCCAATGTGATGCAGCAGGCGAACAATGTTTCGGGCGCCTGATATTGCGCCGCCAGTTCGACCGGACGAACCGATCGGTCGACGCCGGAAATCAGCATCCGCTTGGCCGCGCCACCCTCCAGCAAAGCGATCCCCCGGTCGATTCGCCCCGCGCCGCCGGTCAGCACGACGATCGCGTCGGTCTGCCGACCGTCGAGCGGCTGGGGCAGGAAGATCGCGAACCACGCAAAGCCCAGCATCCAGCCGAGTATCGAGACGGCGAACAGCCGGACGATCACAGCGCCCGCCCCAATGCGCGCAACACTGTCCAGCGCGCCGCCAGCGTCGCCAGCAGAACGCCCGCCACCGGCAGCAGCCCAAGCACCGCCCAACTGGCAGGCGGCAGGCGCACCGCGCCCAGCAGTTCCGACCCGGTCGCACCCAGCCGCAGACCGATCAGCAGGATGACGAACGCGGCGAAAGCAAAGCCCAGCGCGCTGCCCAGCATCGCGTCGAGGCCAATGCGGCGCTGGAACAGACGGGCGATCTGGACGTCGGTGGCTCCCATCAGGTGCAGCACCTCTATCGTGCCGCGATGGCTGTCATGCGCGCCTCGCGCCGCCAGCACCACGACCGCGCCCGTCGCCAGCGCCATCAGCAGCACGACACCGGCAGCCAGCCAGCCCAGGGCGGAGAGCAATCCGGCAAGCGGCAGCAGGAAGGCGGCATGCGGCTCGATCCGCAGCGCGGGCGACAATCCCCCCAGCAGGCGGCGCAAGCGCGCGACCTTCGCATCAGCATCGCCCGGCGTCAGCGTCACGTCGATCAGCGCGGGCAGCGGCAGGTCGCCGCTCGTCGCCTCTTCGCCCAGCCAGGGGCGGACCTGATCTGCGAGCAGCGCAGGATCGACGGGCGCGGCGGCCTGCACCCCGTCCGCGCCGCGCAACGCGGTCAGCGCTCGCGCCGCCAGTTGGTCGCGCAGTTGCGGGTTCGCCTCGACCACCTGCACGCTGGCGCGTCCGGCCAGGTCCGCGCTCATCGACCGGACGGCAGCGCCCAGGCCAAGGCCAGCGGCGGCGGCCAGCACGGTCAGGAACATCATGATCGCGATGATCCACAGCATCGGCCCCGCGACCCGCCCGCCCGGCAACAGGCGATGACGCGCAGCGGCGGCGGCGCGGCGGTCGGTGCGCGACGCCATCACTCGCCGCCCTGCGGGCGCGGCGGATAGCGCAGCGATCCGGTCGGGTCAGCCAGCCGCCCCTTGTCCAGCCGCATCATCTGCGCGGCCGATACCTGCGCGATCAGCGGCAGATCGTGGGTGGCGACGACGATGGTGGTGCCCAGGCGATTGAGCGCTTCGAACAGGGTCATGAGGCGGCGGGCCATGTCCGCGTCGACGTTGCCGGTCGGTTCGTCCGCCACCAATATTTCGGGTCGGCCGATGACCGCACGGGCGATGGCGACGCGCTGCTGCTCCCCGCCCGACAGGGTCGCGGGCCGCGCCTGCCCGCGATCGCCAAGCCCCACCCAGCCAAGCATTTCAGTGACGGGGGCGTCAACCTCCCCCTCCTCCATCCCCGCGACGCGAAGCGGCAGGGCGATATTGTCATAGGCGGACAGATGGGGGACCAGGCGAAAGTCCTGAAACACCACGCCGATGCGACGGCGGAAACCGGGCAGGCGCTTGCGCGGCAGGGTCACCACATCCTCGCCGAACAGCCGTATGACGCCGCGACTGGGACGCTGGGCCAGATAGAGCAGTTTGAGCAGCGATGTCTTGCCCGCGCCCGACGCGCCGGTCAGGAAATAAAAGCCACCGCCTGCCAGCGTGAAGCTGACGTCGGACAGGGTCTCGCTGTCCAGACCATAGCGCAGACCGACATTCTCGAACTGGACGATGGCCGACATGTCTTGAAATATGGCGCTCGCGCGCTCCCTGCTTCCCCGGAGTGACAGCCATGGCACAGTGGGCGGGCAGCCGTAAAGCCCGGCCCGCATCCGACCGCGAGTCGCGACGGAATGACGTCAACATAAGTTGACCGCTTGCGCGCGAGTCCATGCCATGCCTATGAAGCGACATGATACTGGTGTGCCCCAATTGCGCGACGCGCTATGTCGTGCCGGACAGCGCCGTCGGTCCGGCCGGCCGCCAGGTCCGCTGCGCCGCGTGCAAGCATAGCTGGTTCCAGCAGCCGGCGACCCTGCCACCGCGCGAAAGCGGGCCGGACGAGGTGCCTGCTCCGCCGCCGGTCCAGCCTCCCGCTCCGCCACCGCCGGTCGCAGAGCCGGTCGAAACGGTCGCCGCGCCCGCGCCTGAACCCGTACCTGCCCCCGCACCGGAAGCCCCCCCGGCTGAAACCGTCGTGCCGGAGGAAGCGGCCCCCGTCGCGCCGCCGATCGCTGCGCCTGCGGACAACCGTATTGACGACATTTATGCCGGTGCGCCGGTCGATCCCGCACAGGACAGCCAGTTCGCGCCCGCGCCGCCGTTCAAGCCGCGGCGCAATCCGATCAAGCTATGGACCTATGCCGCGGTCGCCTTTGCCCTGGTCGTGGCGGCGGCGGGCGGCGCCTTTTATTATTTCGGCCCCCCCGGATGGGCGGTCAGCCTGGGACTGGTTGCCGAAGAGGGCGATCCTGACCTGCTCTTCTACCTGTCCAAACCCGCAGAGCGGCGCAAGCTGCCGACTGGCGAGGAATATTTCGCCTTTGGCGCGCGGATCGTGAACAGTGGGACACAGGCGCTGCCGGTGCCGCCGGTGCTGGTGCAGTTGCGCGACCGGCAGAATCGGCTGGTGTTCAGCTGGACGACGAAGGCGGACAAGAACCGCCTGAAGCCGGGCGAGGAAGCGTCGATCAACGAAAGCCGGATCGACATTCCCAAAAATGCCGAGAATCTGTCGCTGGCCTTCGTGCAGTAGGGCAAGGGAGAGCCAAGCCTACCCCCCCTCCTTCATCGTCATGCTGAACTTGTTTCAGCATCCATTTCGCGTCTCCAGCCACGGCTTTTGGGGCATGATGGATCCTGAAATAAATTCAGGATGACGTCGTTGGATAACGAAAAGTCATATACAATTCCCCTCCCCGAAATGGGGAGGAATTACGGATAGCTGACCGTCTTGGGCCGGCCCTGCGGGATGGGAATGAACTCCTTATCGTCGCCGGGGATCAGCGGGAAGCGGAGGGCGTCCCAATCCTCGCGCGCCTGCATCAGCCGGTCCTGGCGGGAGGACACGAAGTTCCACCAGACATGGCGCGGCGTTTTGAAGGCTTCGCCGCCGCACAGGACGACCCGGCCGCCATCGACGCTCATCAGCGTGGCGCTGGTGCCGGGGCGCAGGACGTAGAGCGTCTGGGGCGCGAGCATCATCCCGTCGAGCGCGGCATCACCGCCCGACACATAGATCGCGCGCTCGTCGGCTGACGGGTCGATCGGTACACGGCCGCCGGGCGACAGCTGGATGTCGGCATAGATGGTGTCGGCATAGGTGGTGACGGGCGAGCGTTCGCCCCATAGCGACCCCATGATGACACGGGCGCACACCCCATGCGCCTCGATCACCGGCAGGCCGGCTTCGCCGACATGCTCGAACGCGGGGTCCATTTCCTCTTGGCGGTCGGGCAAGGCGAGCCAGGTCTGGATGGCGGACAGTTTGGAGAGCTTGGCGCGTTCTTCGTCGGGGGAACGCTCACTATGGACGATGCCCTTGCCCGCCGTCATCAGATTGACCGCGCCCGCCTCGACAATCTGTTCCGTGCCCAGCGAATCGCGGTGGAAGAAAGCGCCTTCATACATATAGGTCACGGTGGCGAGGTTGATGTGCGGATGGGGGCGGACATCAATCCCCTGCCCCGCCCCTATCTTCGCTGGCCCGGCCTGATCGAAGAAGATGAACGGGCCGACCATCGTACGCCCCTTGGCAGGGAGCGAACGGTGGACCTTGAAATCGCCCAGATCATGGGTGGTCGGGCTGATCGTCTGGATGACGAGATCATCGAGGGTCATCAGGCTTCTCCGGGTGCGCGGGCCTTGATCGCAAGGGCGTGGACCTTGTCGCGCAGCAGGTCGGCGAGCGCTGCGTTGACCATGCGCTGGCGGGCGACGCGGCTCTGGCCGGTGAAGCGATCCGACACGATGTCGACGGTGAAATGGCTTTCGCCAGAGCCGTCATGCCCCGCATGACCGCGATGTTTTTCGCTGTCGTCGATCACGGCGAGCAGTTGCGGCGCCAGGGCATTTTGCAGCCGCGTTTCGATTTCGGTGGCCACTGGGCCTTTCAGAATCTGAGTCATGCCGCCTATATAGTCGCTTTGCCGCGACTTGCATCAGGACAACTTTGTCGACCGACCCTTTCTCGACCCGCCGCTTCAACCGCTTCCATGGCCGGGTGGAGGGCGACCGCCCCTGCTGGGTGAGTGGCTGCCCCGAACCGGGCGAGTTCCGCGCGCCGCCGCTGGAAGGCAGCGCCCGTCCCGGCGATGAAGGGCCGCGCTGGCGCTGGCTGTGCCTGGACCATGTGCGCGAATTCAATCAGGGCTATAATTTCTTCACCGGCATGTCGCCGGAGGAAATCGCCGCCGCCCAGCGCCCCTTTGCCGGGTGGGAGCGGGAGACGCGCGCCTTTTCGTCCAACGCCCACAGCCCGCCGCCCAAATGGTCCGACTTCTCCGACCCGCTCGACGCCATCGGCGCGAAGTTCAAGGAACGGGTGGCCAAGGCGCGGGCCGATGCGCAGATGCGGCAGGACGGCCAGTTTCTGTCGGCGGAGGACCGCAAGGCGCTGCGCGTCATGGAACTGGACATTGACGCGGATCGCAAGGCTTTGCGGATGCGCTACACCGCGCTGCTGCGCCGCTATCACCCCGATCATAATGGCGGCGACCGCAGCCATGAACGCGCATTGCAGGCGGTGATCGAGGCCTATGGCCATCTGAAGAAGGCAGCGGTTTTCGCCTGATTACAGCAAGAACCAGCCGATCAATCCGCCGATCTGGATTGTCGCGATGACCATCAGATGCGTCGAAAACGGTTCCTTGCGGGTTTTATGGCGGAACAGTTGGCGGGCGAGAAACGCACCTGGCGTGCCACCAACGAAAGCGAGCGTGAGCAATTCCGATTCAGGCACACGTCGTTCACCGGCAATAGCGCTGGCTTTATCGAGATAAAATGCCAGCATGGTGACGACGTTGATCGCCACAAGGCATGAAACGACTATCGTGATCATCATCATGGCCTAATCCAGTATGTCTGAAAAAAGTCTTTCGCCAGCATTCGTGGTGGAATTGACTTGGCGGAAGTTCGCAAAATTCGCCCATGTTGCGCATGGCAAGTTTTTCGCAAGATCGACGATCGGAAAGAGCCGGGGCAGAGCATGGCAGCATAGTCGCGAGTAGGACAGCCTTGTCCCGATGCGATGGCGATGCCATAGGGCGCGCCCCCCCCTTCCCCGGAGACAAAAGCATGCAGGATGTGCCGCGCGCGCTGGGCCTGGATTTCGGCACGACCAACAGCGTCGTTGCGATTGCCAACGGCCAGCAATCCGATCTGGTCGAATTTGCCGGTAGCCAGGCGACCGGGGCGGTGTTCCGTTCCGCGCTCTGTTTCTGGCATGAGGACGGCGTCAAGGGCGGCCTGGCACATGAGGCCGGGCCGTGGGCGATCGCGGAATATATGGAATATCCCGAAGACAGCCGCTTCCTCCAGTCGTTCAAGTCGGTCGCCGCCAGCCCGATTTTCGAGAGCGCCAACATATTCGAAAAGCGCTACCGCTTCGAGGAACTGGGGGCGATGTTCCTGGCGCATATGGTTGGCCATGCGGGCGGGGCATTGGACCAGAGGCCAGAGCGGATCGTCGTCGGGCGGCCAGTGACCTATGCCGGGTCGCGGCCTGACGAGGCGCTGGCGCGCAAGCGCTATGACGCGATGTTCGCCGATTTCGGCATGGACATTCATTATGTCTATGAGCCGCTGGGCGCGGCATTCAGCTATGCCAGCCGCCTGACCCAGGCTGCGACGATCCTGGTCGCGGACTTTGGCGGCGGCACCAGCGACTTTTCGATCGTACGAGTGGAAGCGCCCAACCATACGGCGGGCGCGGCGCGGCGGGCGACGCCGCTGGGATCGGCAGGCATCGGCATTGCAGGCGACCGTTTCGACTATCGGATCATGGACCATCTGGTGCTGCCGATGTTGGGCAAGGGCGGCAGTTACCAGTCGTTCGGCAAGACGCTGGAGATACCGCGCAGCTATTTCGCCGACTTTGCCGACTGGTCGCGCCTTGCGCTGATGCGCAACCGGCGGACGATGGACGAGCTGACGCGGTTGCAGAAATCGGCTGACGATCCCGCCGCGATCGGGCGGATGATGACGGTGATCGAAAAGGAACTGGGCTATCCGCTCTATGACGCGGTGGGCAGCCTGAAGCGGGCGCTGTCGACGCAGGACAAAGCGGATTTCCGCTTTGCCGGTGGCGGGCTGGAGATCGAGACGCAGGTGCGCCGCGCCGATTTCGAGCGCTGGATCGCGCCCGACATCGCCCGGATCGAGGGATGCGTGGACAAGGCGCTGGCGACCGCCGGGGTGGCGCCGCACGCGATCGACCGGGTGTTCCTGACCGGCGGATCGTCGCTGATTCCGGCGATCCGCGGCATATTCGACGCGCGCTTCGGGGCGGAGCGGATCGCGACCGGGGGCGAACTGACATCTATCGCGCACGGGCTGGCGCTGATCGGACAGGAGGCCAATCTGGCCCAATGGGCCGCTTGATCCGACGCGCCCTTGCCCCCACTCTATCGACACGCCGTTGATGGATCGGCTACGGCAGGCGTGACTCGCAGGAAGATGAAGACCCGATGACTGATATTTCCAACGTTCAGCCCGATACGCGCGCCGAAACGCTGATGGATGTCCCCGACCGGTTCGTGGACGCCCGCGATGTGTTCGGCATCGACATCGACATGCAGATCCCCGCCTTCAGCGAAGCCGACGAGCGGGTGCCCGACCTTGATCCTGCCTATGTGTTCGATCCGGATACCACGCTGGCGATCCTGGCGGGCTTTGCGTTCAACCGGCGCGTCATGGTGCAGGGCTATCATGGCACCGGCAAGTCGAGCCATATCGAGCAGGTCGCCGCGCGCCTGAAATGGCCGTGCATCCGCATCAACCTGGACGCGCATATCAGCCGTATCGATCTGGTCGGGCGTGACGCCATCGTCCTGAAAGACGGGCAGCAGGTTACCGAATTCAAGGAAGGCCTGCTCCCCTGGTCGTTGCAGCGGCCGGTCGCGCTGGTGTTCGACGAATATGATGCCGGCCGCCCCGACGTGATGTTCGTCATTCAGCGCGTGCTGGAAACAGACGGCAAGATGACGCTGCTCGACCAGAATCGGGTGATTCGCCCCAATCCCTATTTCCGGCTGTTCGCGACCGCCAATACCGTCGGTCTGGGCGATACGACCGGCCTGTATCATGGCACGCAGCAGATCAACCAGGGCCAGATGGACCGATGGAATCTGGTGGTGGCGCTCAACTATCTGCCCGCCGCGACCGAGGCGCAGGTGGTGCTGGCGAAGTCTGGCGAATATGATCATGAGGGCGGCCGCAAGGAAGTCGAGAATATGATCAAGGTCGCCGAACTGACGCGGCAGGGCTTCATCAACGGCGATATTTCCACCGTCATGTCGCCGCGCACCGTGATCAGCTGGGCGCAGAATGCGCTGATCTTCAAAAATGTCGGCTTCGCCTTCCGCCTGTCCTTCCTCAACAAGTGCGACGAGGCGGAACGGGCGCTGGTGGCCGAATATTATCAGCGCGTGTTCGGCAAGGATTTGCCGGAAAGCGTGGTCGGGAAAGCGGGGTAAAAGCCGCAGGAGTGTCATGGACAAGCAGACAGCCATTGCCCGCCTGAAAGCCCATGAAGCAGAATTGCGGGCCATGGGCGTCGTGAGCCTGTCGCTGTTCGGATCGACCGCGCGCGGGGATGCGCGATCGGATTCGGACGTGGACGTCGCCGTGACCATCGACGATGCCGCCCGCATGGACCTGTTCCGCTTTGCGGCCATGTCGAGCTGGCTGGGAGACTGGCTGGACGTTCGGGTCGATCTGGTCAGCGAACCGGCGCGGAAAGCGCGCTTCCAGGCTGAAATCGACAGGGATCGCGTGCGTGTCTTCTAGTCGGGAACAGCATCGGCTGCTGGACATCGTTGAAAATTGCGATGCGATTGCAATCTATATCGACGGAATGGACTATGCGCGTTTCGCCGCCGATCGCAAAACCATCGACGCGTCGGAACGCTGTTTGCAGCGGATCACCGAAGCGGTGATCAAGATCGGCAAGGACCGGATGGCGGCAATTGCCCCATCCATTCCGGCCGACGCCGTCCGGGGATTGGGAAATATGTTGCGGCACCATTATGATGCGCTGGATTTGAGGATCATTTTCGCCACGATGACCGACAGCCTGCCTGTTTTGCGCGCGGCCTGCCTTGCAGCGCTGAAGGATCTGCCATGACCGAACGCTCCCCTCTCGACGCTTTCAAGGACGTGCTGTCGGGGACGGCGCGGTCGATGGCGCGCGACATGGAAGTGGAGGTGGGCTTTACCGCCGACGCGCCGCATCTGGCGGGCAAGGCAATCAAGGTGCCGACGCCCGCGCGCACTTTACCCGCCGATCAGGTGGCGCTGGCGCGGGGCTTTGCCGACGCCAATGCGCTGAAATTGCGGCATCACAGTGCGAAAATCCATGCCGCCTCCGCGCCGGGCGAGGCCGTGGCGCGGGCGGTGTTCGACGCGGTCGAGCAGGCGCGGGTCGAGGCGATCGGCTCCAGGCAGATGGAGGGGGTGCGCGCCAACCTCAACCATGCGCTCGACATGCGGTTGAAGTCCGACGCGATCCGCCGGGCGCGGTCGGCGGACGAGGTGCCGCTGTCCACCGCGCTGGCACTCAAGGTGCGCGAGCGGCTGACAGGCCAGGCGATCCCCAAGGATGTCGCGGCGGGCGTGGCGCTGGTGGAGGAATGGATCGAGGACAAGGCCGGGTCTGATCTGGACGCGCTAGCGCTGGCGATCGACGACCAGCGCGCCTTCCAGAAGCTGACCACCGCGATGCTGGAGCATCTCGCGCTGATCGACGCCGACGTGCCGCCCGATACCGAAGAGCCCGAAGCCCAGGACGAGGGCGACGATGAGGAGGATCAATCCGAGGACGGCGATTCGGGGCAGGACGAGTCGGGCGACAGCGATGTGAATGCCGAGGCCCGCGCCGAGGATCAGGGCGGCGATACCGAGGACGGCGAAACCGAATATAGCGACGATTTCGACGCCGACAGCGAAGCGGGCGCGGACGATATGGGCGAGGAAGGCATGATGCCGGTCCGCCCCAACCGGCCGACGTCCGACCTGCCGCCCGGCTTCGATTACAAGGCCTATACGCTCAAGCATGACGAGATCGTCACTGCTGAGGAATTGTGCGACGAGGATGAACTGATCCGGCTGCGCGGCTTCCTCGACCAACAACTCGTCAGCTTGCAGGGGGCGGTGACCAAATTGGCCAACCGGCTGCAACGGCGGTTGATGGCGCAGCAGTCGCGGTCCTGGGATTTCGACCAGGATGAAGGGATGCTGGATGCGGCGCGGCTGGCGCGCGTCATCATCGACCCGACCCGGTCGCTGACCTACAAGATCGAACGCGATACCGAGTTTCGCGATACGGTGGTGACGCTGCTGATCGACAATAGCGGCTCCATGCGCGGGCGGCCGATCAGCATCGCGGCGATCAGCGCCGACATCATGGCGCGCACGCTGGAGCGGTGCGGGGTCAAGACCGAGATATTGGGCTTTACCACGCGGGCGTGGAAGGGCGGACAGGCGCGCGAGGAATGGCTGGCCGCCGGACGCCCGCCGATGCCGGGGCGGCTTAACGACCTGCGCCATATCGTCTATAAGAAGGCCGACGAGCCATGGCGGCGGGCGCGCAAGAATCTGGGCCTGATGATGCGCGAAGGGCTGCTGAAGGAAAATATCGACGGCGAAGCGCTGCTCTGGGCGCATGGCCGGTTGATCGCCCGCAATGAAGAGCGGCGCATATTGATGGTGATTTCCGACGGCGCGCCGGTGGATGACAGCACTTTGTCGGTCAACAGCGGCACCTATCTGGAACGCCATTTGCGGCAGGTGATCGACTGGATCGAGAATCGATCGCCGGTGCAGCTGGTCGCGATCGGCATCGGCCATGACGTGACCCGCTATTACAAGCGGGCGGTGACCATCATGGACGCCGAGCAACTGGGCGGGACGATGGTGGAGCAGCTGGCCGGCTTGTTCGATGAGGATTGACCCTCAATATCTTTGGGACTGAGCGACCGTCGAAGCCTTGTCCGTCTCTTCACCTTCGACTTCGCTCAGGGCGAACGGATAATAATGTCTAGGAGAGCGTCATGAGTGTCGCCTTTCGTCGCGAGGGCGATGATGAGCATATGGAGCCCAAGTTCGAACTGCCGATCCCGCCGGGACCCAATTGGGTGACGGCGCGCGGATTGCGGCTGACGCGGGAGAAGGTCGAGGCGCTGGAGGCCGTGGACCTGAGCGGCATGGCCGAGGAGGATGCCAAGAAGCATGGCCGCGTGCTGCGCTATTGGCGAACGCGGCTGGCAACCGCGGAACTGCGCCCGGTCGCGACGGGCGACGCCGTGGCGTTCGGATGCCGGGTGACCTATCGGATCAATGGACGGGACAAGACGGTCGGACTTGTCGGCGATGATGAGGCCGATCCGGCGGAAGGGCGAATCAGCTTCTCCGCCCCGCTGGCGCGCGCAATGATGGATGCGACGGTCGGCGAGACGGTCGATTTCGCGGGCAAGCCCGATGCGGTGGAGATTGTCGATATTGCGGTTGTCGTGGAACCCTGACCCCCTGCTCCGTCCGGTTCGAGCCTGTCGAGGGCGCGAACCGAACGGCTGAGGAATGAAATCAGGCGCCGCGACCTGCTTCGAACAGGAACCAGGCTCGCTGTTCGGCCTGATCGGTCCAGTCGTCGACAATGCCTTCGGTGGCGTTGTCGCCCGCTTCGGTCGCGGCAGCCTTCACCGCGCGGAAGGATTCGACCAGCGCCAGATTGTCGTTGCGCAATTCCATCAGCATGTCGGCGGGGCTGACAAATTCGGCGTCATTGTCAGTGAGGCTCTGATGACGCGAAATATCGCCGATCGAGCGCAGGGTGACATTGCCGGTCTTGCGCACACGCTCGGCGATCAGGTCCGTGGTGGCCAGGATCTCGGCAGCCTGTTCATCGAACATCAGATGATAGTCGCGGAAATGCGGGCCGGAAACGTGCCAGTGAAAATTCTTGGTCTTGAGATACAGCGCATAGCTGTCCGCCAGTACGCCGTTGAGCGCCTGCGCCACGGTCTTGGTAGCGTTGTTTTTAAGGTCGGTGGGTGTCTTGAGATCGGCGGCGGTCATATGTCCTCCTGGGCAGTGCGAATTGGTTTCGGACATATAATGATTAAAGGCCGATATGGTGCCACGGAAAAACGCGATCAGCCTGATGGAAGAAAGCGATCAGACCAGCGCCAGCGCCGACAGCGCCAGCATCGCGCCCACCAGCAGCAACAGCACGGCGCCGCCCAGCCGGATCGCGCGGATGGGCAGGACGGCGAAAATCCGGTCCCGCAGCAGCACGACGGGCACGGACGCCGCGATCACGCCGATCGCGCCGCCCATCGCCGCCAGCACCGGATTGCCGCTATGGGTGGTGATCCCCAGAATCAGAAATTGCGGGCCATCGCCAAAGCCCAGGATGAACAGGCCCAGCATCGTGGTGACGAATGCGCCGGTCGGCCAGCTGGCCAGCGGATCGGGCGACGTGACCGGCCATAACAGGCCGATCCCCAGAAACAGGACGGAAAGCGAGAGGAAGAGCAGGCGCGGGTCCGAACCCAGCATCGGGCCGATCCAGGCCCCGGCAGTGGCGGACAGCGCCGCATTGGCGATGGCGGCGACGATGATGCCCGCGATCACCGCGCCATTGCGCTGAAAGCGGGTCGCCAGTGCAAGGACGAGCAACTGGCTCTTGTCGCCAATTTCGCCAAGCAGACAGCCGAGCAGGGCAAGCAGCAGGGCGTCCATCGGCGGCGCTGGTTCAGGCGCGCAGGGTGGCGATGGGGGCGGGTGAGCGCTGCGCAATGATCGGCACGATGTCGGCCGCGCGCATGTCGCTGCTGATCGCGTCGCGCATCAGATCGAGATAGGACAGGACCACCGGACCAAGGCCATGAAGCGAGAGCGCCGATTCGAGCGTCCCGGCCAGTCCTTCGACCACATCGAGGTGGAAGGCGCGGGCGATGTGGCGAATCTGGTCGACTTCATCGTGCAGCCGGACGACCGACAGATGACCGCGCTGGCCCGCCAGCCCGTCGACCCGGCGCATCAGGTCGGCCAATATCGCCAGCATCGGATCATGTCGCATGGGAAAGCCCCTTCCCTGTCCTGTCGTCCCCATGGGCATGATGCGCCTGTCTGGTTAAGACCGGGTAAACCGGCCAAAACCGGCGTGCCAACCTTGACAGCGCGGCGAATCTGCCCCATGGGCCACCGCTGAAACGGGGCGGTCCTGACATTTGGCGGGCCGCTCTTACTTTTTTTATAGCTCACGACCGGGGACACAAGGCCATGGCCAAGCCAGCAACTGTCAAGATTCGCCTCGTCAGCACCGCTGACACCGGCTTCTTCTACGTCACCAAGAAGAATCCGCGCACCCAGACCGAAAAGTTCAGCTTCAAGAAGTATGACCCGGTCGTGCGCAAGCATGTCGAGTTCAAGGAAGCCAAGATCAAGTGACGGCAAGGCGGCGTTAGCCGCCGGTCGTCATTCCGGCCTTGCGCCGGGATACAGGGTTCCAGGCGCTACGTCGGAATTGTAAAAGGCCCGTTCCAATGCTGGAACGGGCCTTTTGCTGTTTGCCGGGATTGTTCACCGTCATTCCAGCAAAAGCCGGAATGACGGTGAACAGGATCAGCGATCAGTTACCGACCGGCTGGCTGTCCGTGCGGCGAACCACTATGGTCGAGGAGCGCGGCTGCTGGCCGGATACCGGCCAGTTGCCGGTGGGATGCTGGATGTTGACGAAGAAGGTCTTGAGGTCCGGCGTATAGGCAAGGCCGGTAATCTCGCAGCCCTTCGGGCCGACCAGGAAGCGCTTGGACTGCTTGGTTGTCTGGTCGATGTAGAACATGGCATTCTGGCCGAAAATATCCTCGATCGACTTGCCGGTCACGCCGGACGTGCCCGGAATGCTATGGTCGGTCTGGACCCACAGGCGACCCTTGGGATCGATGCGGATGCCATCGGGGCTGGAGAAAGTGTCGCCCTTGATGTCGCCGACCAGATTGGCGCCGCCCGACGCCAGCGCCGGATCGCCCGCCAGCAGGAAGATTTCCCAGCTGAACTTGGTGGCGAGCGGCGAATTGCCCTCTTCCTTGAACTTGATGATGTGGCCGTGACGGTTGGTGACGCGCGGGTTGGCCGGATCGGTGACGCGGCGGCCGCTATTGTTGGTGAGCGTCACGAACACGGCGCTGTTGTCGGGCGCGACCGTGATCCATTCGGGACGGTCCATGATGGTCCCGCCAGCAACGCGCGCCGCCGACTGGCATTTGATCAGCACGTCGGCCTGATTGGCGAAATTGACCGTAGCGGGCGCAGGCGGCGTGGTGGACTGGCTGACATCACCGGGATCGGACGCGCCGACGATCAGGCCGTTCTGACCCTGTACCAGTGCGCGCCATTCGCCCGTGCCATCGCCGTTGAAGCGGGCGACATAGAGCGTGCCATAGTCGAGCAGGTCGATATTGGCCGCCCGGTTCGCGGTGGAGAAAGCGCGGTCGGGGATGAATTTATAGATGCAGCCCGGCGTCGAATCGTCACCCATGTAGAAGGCGACGCGGCGGTCGGCATTGGCCATATAGGCGACATTTTCATGGCTGAAACGGCCCATGGCGGTGCGCTTGGTCGGGGCGGCCAGTTCCTGATAGGGGTCGATTTCGACCACCCAGCCATAGTCATTTTCAGGCTGGACCGGATCGAGATAATTGTCGGTCGTTTCCTCGCAGGTGAGGTAGGTGCCCCAGGGGGTACGGCCCGACGAGCAATTGTTGAGCATGCCCTTGATCGACGCCGACAGCAGGCCCGCAGCCGGACCACCAGCGCGATAGAGGCTGTTGCCGGTATAGCGCTTGTTGAAGCGCGAACCCGCCTTGACTGCCCATTTGCCGTCGCTGCCCTTGGCGATTTCGACCACGCCGATGCCGACGGCCGACAGGGCGATCTTCTTCTGGTCGGCGGTGGCGGTGGCCGGATCGTAGGAACCGGACATCAGGATGTTGAAGTCGGGATATTCGAAGTTGAGCGCCAGCAGGCCGCCATTATTGGCGTCCACGCCCGACAGGTCGAAATATTCCATGCCGTCATGGTTGCCGCCCGCCCATTTTTCAGCATCGGCCGGGGTCGGGAAGCTGCCCGAATAGGGGGTGCCGGTTTCCACCGAATCGCCCGCCTTCAGCAGCACGTCGACGGTGTAGCCGGTCGGCACGGTGACGGTGTCGTTCATATTGGCGGCGACGGGGGCGAAGCTGACGGTGTAGCTGTCGGTCGGCGTCGGGGTCGGCGTGGGTGTGGGCGTCGGGGTGGGCGCGCCGTCATCATCATCGTCGCAAGCGGCCAGCGTGCCCAGCATCGGCAGGATCGACAGGCCCAGCAGGCCGTTCTTCAGGATCGTGCGGCGCGCCGGATTGGCCGCGACGATGGCTTCCAGGCTGTTGTCGCCCATGGAAATGGTCGGCTGCGCATCGCGATAGGGCGCGCGCGCTTCGTCGGTCAGATGGGACATGATGATTACCCTTATTGCGGTTCCGGGCCGTCGGCAGAGCGCCGCGCCCCTGTGGCCGTCGGGCAGTGCCAGTCAGGGATGACAGGCGGACGGCGGCACCGGGTCAGGGTGATGAAAGCGACATGACAGGCTTGTTACAGCAGGCTGTTCACCTGTTCGACAAAGCGCAGCACCGAAATGGGCTTGGAAACATAGGCCTGCGCCCCGGCGGCGCGAATCCGTTCCTCGTCCCCCTTCCCGGCATAGGCGGTGACCGCCATGATCGGCACGCTGGACAGCCGATCGTCGGCCTTCAGGGAAATGATGAGGTCCAGCCCGCTGACATGGGGCAGGTGAATGTCCGTGATGACAAGGTCGGGCAGAAAGTCGCGCGCCTGCGCCAGCACGTCGCGACCGTCACGCATCGGCAACACTTCATGGCCATGCGCACGCAGCAGATCGCAAAAAAGTTTCAGATTGAGTTCGTTGTCCTCGACAACAAGCACGCGCTTTGCCACCAGTCACCCATAATTTCCAAGCAGCCCCGAAGCGCGCCACATCCTGGCCGCACCCCCGCCGAGACCCGATCATGCGACCCGACACCCATAATGGCAAGCGAGATAGCGGCGCAGACCCTGCGACGCTGGCGCTGATGGCGCTGGGCTGGATCCTGGCCGACGGGCAGCGGGCCGACCGGCTGCTGGCGCTGACCGGCCTGGACAGCGACACCCTGCGCGCGGGGATCGACAATCCGGCGATATTGGGCGCGGTGCTGGCCTTTCTGGCGGATCATGAGCCGGACCTGATCGCCTGTGCCGAGGCGATCGACACATCGCCCGACACCTTGATCGCCGCGCAGGAGAGACTGAGCCGATGAACCGCCCGCTGATCATCACCGATTGCGACGAGGTGCTGTTGCACATGGTCGTGCCGTTCCGCGACTGGCTGGACGAAACGCACAATGTGCATTTCGACATGCATGATCGCGGCTTTGCAGAGGCGCTGCGGCACAAGGATAGCGGGCAGGTCGTCGAGCGCGAACTGGTGTGGGGGTTGCTGGTCGCATTTTTCGATACCGAAATGCACCGGCAGACGCCGATCGCGGGCGCGGTCGCCGCGCTGGGGCGGCTGGCGCAGGTCGCCGACATCGTCGTGCTGACCAATATCGGCGAGCGCCATCACCAGTTACGGGTCGAGCAGCTGGCGGCGTTTGGCCTCGACTTCCCGGTCCAGTGGAATCACGGGCCGAAGGGCGAACCGCTGGCGGCGATCGTCGCCGCGCATGATGCCAGCGTCGCGCTGTTCATCGACGATCTGGCCGAACATCACACGTCCGTCGCGCGCCATGCGCCCGACGTGTGGCGGCTGCACATGGTCGGCGAGCCGGAGATCGCCATAACCGTGCCCGCCGCGCCGCACGCCCATGCGCGGATCGACAATTGGGCAGCGGCTGAACGCTGGATCATGGAAAAGCTGGCCACCGGACCGGCACCAATCGAAACATCCTACACTGACGGAGCCTTATCATGAGCATCGACGCCCGCCTTGCCGAACTCGGCATCACCCTGCCCCAGGCCGCCGCCCCGGTCGCCGCCTATGTGTCGAGCGTGGAGGCCAACGGCCTGCTGCACATTTCCGGGCAGATTTCGCTGGCCCCCGACGGTCTGATGACCGGACGTCTGGGCGAGGACAGGGAACTGGATTATGGCGTCGCCGCCGCGCGCATCTGCGGCCTCAACCTGATCGCGCAGATGAAGGCGGCGCTCGGCAGCCTCGACCGGGTCGAGCGGGTGGTGAAGCTGGGCGCGTTCATCGCCAGCGCGCCATCCTTCACGGACCAGCCCAAGGTCGCCAATGGTGCGTCCGAACTGATGGTCGAAGTGTTTGGCGAGGCAGGCAAGCATACCCGCAGCGCCGTGGGCGTGCCGGTGCTGCCGCTGGGCGCGGTCGTGGAAATCGACGCCGTCGTGCTCGTCCGCGCCGCTGACTGACGCGACGGACCTTGCGCAACAGCCGGGGCGACACAATGTCCCCGGCTGTGATTGAAGCAGCCAGACCCGATCGCGTGAAGGCACGCCGATGACTGATGTGGTGGCGCGTATCGCGGCAGGCGTGGCGGAGCTGCCGCGTGCGCAGTGGGATGCCTGCGCAGGGGCCGACAATCCGTTCGTCAGCTGGGATTTCCTGAGCGCGCTGGAGCGGTCGGGCAGCGTGGGCGAAGGGACCGGCTGGCAACCCCTGCCGCTGATGATCGACGGGGCGGACGGGCGCATCGCCGCCGCCGCGCCGCTCTATGCCAAGAGCCACAGCCAGGGCGAATATGTGTTCGACCATGGCTGGGCCGATGCCTGGGAACGGGCGGGCGGGCGCTATTATCCCAAGATCCAGATCGCCGCGCCTTTCTCTCCCGTACCCGGTCCCCGGCTGCTGCTGCGCGACCGCAGCCTTGCCCCGGCGTTGATCGCGGGGATCGAGACGCTGGTGGAGCGCAACCACCTGTCGTCCGCCCATGCGACCTTCGTGGCACCGGACCAGGTCGGCGATTTCGAGGCGGCGGGCTGGCTGATTCGCGAGGACAGCCAGTTTCACTGGTCCAATCGCGGCTATGGCAGTTTCGATGATTTCCTGGCCGACCTGTCGAGCGCGAAGCGCAAGAATATCCGCAAGGAACGCGCACGGGCGGTCGAAGGGCTGGACATCGTCCACCTGACCGGGCCGGATCTGACCGAGGCGCATTGGGATATATTCTGGGATTTCTATCAGGATACCGGCGCACGCAAATGGGGAACGCCCTATCTGACGCGATCCTTCTTCTCGCTATTGGGCGAGACGATGGCCGACCGGGTGCTGTTGATGCTGGCGCTGCGCGACGGACGGGCGGTTGCAGGGGCGCTCAACCTGATCGGCGCGGATACGCTCTATGGCCGCTATTGGGGCTGTAACGAGGAGGTGCCGAACCTCCATTTCGAGCTATGCTATTATCAGGCGATCGACGTCGCGATCGCGCGCGGCCTTGCTCGCGTCGAAGCGGGCGCGCAGGGCGGGCACAAGCTGGCGCGCGGCTATGCCCCGGAACCGACCTTTTCCGCGCATTATATTCCCGATGCCGGGTTTCGGCGCGCAGTGGCCGATTTCCTGACCGCCGAGCGGGCAGGCGTGCAGCAGGACCGGCTATGGCTGGCCGGGCGGACGCCGTTCAGAAAGGCTGATTAGGCGGCGCGCGCCTGCGTCAGGGCGATCCATGCGCGGGCCTGACGCTGGGCCTCGGCGATTTCGCGAGCGGTCATTTCCTCGGCAATTTCGGCGCGCATCGCCTGGCCTTCTTCGCTGCCGCCAAGGGCCGCCAGGTTGAACCATTTATGCGCTTCGATCAGGTCGATCGGCATGTCGCCGGTGCCGCAGCTATAGGCGACGCCCAGATCGAAACAGGCCTCTGCCGATCCGCTGGCCGCCCGCGCCATGCGGCTCTCGATTAGAAACTGCGCACTCTTGATACTATTGCCCATGACCCTGTTCCCTTTTCCAACGCTAACCCAATGGTCGACAACCCTTGTTCTTTTTCCACGAAGAGCAGGTTGGACCGGCAGCCGCTAAAAAATGGTTAACGGCTTTGACCGTTTGTCGGGCCGGACTCGCGCGATTGCGGGGGCGGGCAAGGTTAATGGGTGCCGCGCCGGGCAGCGAATAGTAGCATTTTAGGACTGGCATCGGCGCATCTTAGTCCCCATAGCCGGACCCATGGCCCAAAATCCCCCTTCCCCGCCAGCAGGCAAGGACATCCAGTTTCGCGAATTCGTTCTGCTATGCGCCTGTCTCATGGCGATGAACGCCCTGTCGATCGACCCCATGCTGCCTGCCCTGCCCGCCATCGGCCGCGATCTGGCGATCGCGCAGCCCAATGACCGGCAGTTGATCATCAGCGTCTATTTTCTGGGGCTGGGAATCGGGTCGCTGCTGTTTGGCGTCCTGTCCGACCGTTATGGCCGCAAGAAGGTGCTGGCCTGGGCGATGCTGTTGTTCATCCTCTCCTCCATGGCCTGCGCAGCGGCGCAAAGCTTCCCGGTCATGCTGATCGGCCGCGCCTGCGCCGGCTTTTTCGCCGGAGCGAGCCGCGTCATCACCGTGGGAATCGTGCGCGACCGGTTCCGGGGCGATGCGATGGCGCGGGTCATGTCGCTGATCTTTGCGGTGTTCATGCTGATCCCGGTGATGGCCCCCAGTTTCGGGCAGGCGATCCTGTGGATCGCGCCGTGGCGCTGGATCTTCTGGGCGCTGGCGATAATGGCGAGCCTGATCCTGCTATGGCTGATGGCGCGGATGCCCGAAACATTGCGACCGGAAAACCGGATGCGAATCACGGTCGGCGGGCTGTTGCACACGGTCGGGACGATCATGCGCACGCGCAGTTCGATCGGCCATATGCTGGCCAGCGGCGTGGTGATGGGCGGATTGATCGGCTTCATCCTGTCGGTGCAGCAGATATTCTTCGACGTGTTCAAAGCGGAAGAAATTTTCCCGATCGCCTTCGCCCTGATGGCGGCCGGCATGGGGGTCGGCAGCCTGGTCAACAGCCGGCTGGTATCACGCTTTGGCGCGCGGCGGCTGAGCCAGGCGGCGCTGATCGCCTTCATCCTGATCGCCATCGTCCATGTGAGCGTCATCCTGTCGGGGCGGGAGACGATCGTCACCTTCATGCTGTTGCAGGGAATAACGATGCTGACGGTCGCCTTCACCGCGTCCAATTTCAGCGCGATCTCGATGGAGCCATTTTCGAAAGGTGCGGGCGTCGCTTCCTCCTTTCAGGCGTTCCTGACCACTGCCCTGTCCGCGACGCTGGGCAGCATCGTGGGCCGCGCGTTCAATGGCACCACCTTGCCGCTGGCCATGGGGCTGCTGGTGTTCGGCTCCTTAAGCTTCCTGATCGTGATCTGGGCGGAGCGGGGCAGGCTGTTCACCCGGCCCAACAATAGCGGGCTGCGCGACGTAGAGTTTGAAACGGTCCACTGAACGACAAACGGGGCGGTGTTACCCGCCCCGTTCGATGTTCGATCAGGCGCCTTGCTTGATCAGGCGTCCTTTCCGCCCGGCGTGTGCGCGCCGGGCAGCGGCGGCACCGGCTGGGGCGGGATGCCCGCATCCAGTTCCGGCACGTCGCTGATCCCGCGCCCCACATGGCTGCGGTTGCGGCTATAGGCGAAATAGACGATCAGGCCGACCGCCGCCCAGCCCACGAACATCAGCTTGGTTTCGACGCCCAGGCTCCAGAACAGATACATGCAGCCCAGAATCGCGATCGGCGCGGTGATCATGATCGCCGGGGTGCGGAAGGGCCGCCTGCGTGCCGGGTCGGTACGACGCAGCACCAGCACCGCGATCGACACGGCGGCAAAGGCGAACAGGGTGCCGGAGTTGGAGATGTCCGCCAGGATGCCGACGGGGAAGAAGGCGGCGAACAGCGCGACGAAGATGCCGGTCAGGATGGTGATGACATAGGGCGTCTTGTAGGTCGGATGGACTTTGGAGAACATCGCCGGCAGCAGGCCGTCGCGGCTCATGACAAAAAAGATGCGGGTCTGGCCGAACATCATCATCAGGATGACCGAAGGCAGGGCGAGACCAGCGGCCAGGCCGAGCAGATTGCCGATCTGGGGCCAGCCGATTTCACGCAGGGTCCAGGCCAGCGCTTCCTTCGAGCAGGTGACGGCTTCGGTACCGGCGGCGGCCAGTGCGGCGCATTGTTGCGACAGCGCGGTCGATCCGGGCGCCAGGGCAATGCCGCCCTGCGCGATCGGGATGCCGCCTTCGGTCACCGGCTGCGCGCCCACGGTGCCGATGACGCCTGCGGCAACCAGCATGTAGAAGATGGTGCAGATGCCGAGCGAACCGATCAGGCCGATCGGCATGTTACGCTGGGGGTTCTTGGTTTCTTCAGCGGCCGTGGACACGGCGTCAAAGCCCACATAGGCGAAAAAGATCGAGGCGGCGGCAGCGGAAATGCCCGAAAAGCCGAGCGGGGCGAAGGGGGTGAACTTGTCCATGTTCATCACCGGCAGCGCCAGCACGATGAACAGCGTGAGCGCCGCGACCTTGATCAGCACCAGCACGGCGTTGACCGACGCGCTTTCCTTGGTGCCGATGACCAGCAGCCAGGTGACCAGACCGGCGATCAGCATTGCGGGCAGGTTGACCACGCCGCCATCGAACGGTCCCCGCGTCAGCAGATCGGGAATGTCCATGTGGAATGTATGTTCGATCAACCCCACGACATAGCCGGACCAGCCGACCGACACCGCGCCCGCCGCGACCGCATATTCCAGGATCAGCGCCCAGCCGACCATCCAGGCGATCAATTCGCCCATCACGGCATAGCTATAGGTATAGGCAGAGCCGGACACGGGCACCATCGCCGCCATTTCCGCGTAGCAGAGCGCCGCCACCGCGCAGACGAAGCCGGCAATGACGAAGGCGATCATCATGCCCGGCCCGGCCTTTTGCGCGGCTTCGGCCGTCAGCACGAAAATGCCGGTGCCGATAACGGCCCCGATGCCGAGCATGGTGAGCTGGAATGCGCCCAGCGAACGATGCAGCGATTTCTTCTCTGCCGTCGCCAATATGGCGTCGAGAGATTTTACGCGCCCGAATATCATGAATGGAAACCCTTTATCTTGCGATGTCTTGCCCCGGCGGCCGGATCACCCGCCCCCTTTTGCTATGGGACCGGAGACTATCGCCTAATCGCGCGCGCGCAAGTATGTTGCGCGACCAAGACATGACCATCCATGGTCGAATGATGAGGAGTGACGATGATCGACCTGCTGACAGCACCCGGCCTGCATGACCTGCCTCATGGCTTTGCCGGGCGGCGCGGCGGGGTGTCGGAGGGTGTTCATGCGGGTCTGAATGTCGGCCTGGGGTCGCAGGACGATCGCGCGGCGGTGCTGCGGAACCGCGAACTGGCGCGTGACGCGGTGATGCCCGGCGCGGCGCTGGTGACGGTGCATCAGGTCCATTCGCCCGACGTCGTGACCGTCAGCGCCGCGGTGCCGGACGCCGAGCGCCCCGCCGCCGACGGGATGGTGACGGATCGGCCGGGCCTGTTGCTGGGGATATTGACCGCGGACTGCGTGCCCGTGCTGTTTGCCGACCGGGCGGCGGGCGTGGTCGGCGCGGCCCATGCCGGATGGAAGGGCGCGATTGGCGGGGTGACCGACGCGACGATCGCGGCGATGACGGCGCTGGGGGCGCAGCGGGAGCGGATCGGCTGCGCGATCGGTCCCTGCATCGGGCGCTCCTCCTATGAGGTGACGCTGGATTTCGCCGAGCGGTTCGAGCGGGACGATGCCGATAATGCGCGCTTCTTCACGGCGGGGCGGCTGGGGCATGTGCAGTTCGACATTGCCGCCTATGTCGCGTCCCGGCTGGCGGCGGCCGGGGTCGGGCGGATCGATCTGCTGGATGAGGATACGTACAGCCAGCCGGACCGCTTTTTCAGCTATCGCCGGTCCTGCCATCGCAACGAGCCGGATTATGGGCGGCAATTGTCGATGATCGGCCTGCCAGCATAGTCGGCTTGAGAGGGGCGATCAGGGACGATTTCCGCCAGGCGATCACGGCGGGGATCGCCGTGCCAATAACGCTGCCCGTCGAGGGGTCGGCGGAAAAGCATCTTTGGTACATTCGACAGGGCGATGTTGTAATATAATTGCAAATATATTGTCTGTGGCTTGCTTTTAATGTCCGCGCGGCTATGCGACAAAAAATGCTGCGCTTGCAGTAGCGGACAAGCATGACGCCTGTATCGACACAGACCAACATGCATGCCGACTACGCATAGGCGCAGCCGTCACTGAACTGCCCGTGAGCAGATTCCCAAATATTTGATAATTGGCAGTTTTACTGCAAACCCGTGAATATAATAGTGCCAATTCCGATCCAAAGCGCGGCAGAAACACTCGCGGTGATCAAGAAACGGGACGCATAACTGCGCGGCATAGAATTCAACATACGACCTCTCCAAAATATGGTTTTCTTTTATCCTTAGCATAGGTTTTTTTCTCGTACAGCTACCCAACGATTTTTCTTTACAAAGTTTCCTTAACGCCGCAGGGGTTGCGGCCCTCCGGCACGGGCCATTTGCCCCGAAAAACGGGCGATTCTCGCAGCTATTGATTTGAAAAATCGGCATTATCGTCGCGCGAACCGCCGTCGGCCCGGCCCCGGTCCGAACAATAAAAAAACTTCGATAATGTCAGGCAAGTGGCGCCGGGAGGCGTCGTCAGCCAGCCGTCCGACGCGCGGCCGACAGGATCAGCGCCGGGACAGGCGCCTCAAGCGATGATGACGACGCGCCGCGCGCGCCGTCAGCGGGAAAAGGGCAGCGGTACGGGGCGCGCGCCCGCGGACAGGGCGGGTCGCCCTCCGTTCCGGTTGTTCAGGAACCGGACCTTGCCCGTCCCCTCCATGGAGCGCATGCGGCCCGCCTTCCGGCTGAACTGATTATTGGCGATCGCGACATCGGAGGAATAGAGGGCGACCGCCGCGCGGGGGTGGTTGCGGCCAAGTTCGATCGCCGCGCCATAGGTCGGGGACACATCCAGATAATTGCCGCTGACGTCGACGCGCTGGGCCGCCATGATGTTCACCGCGCGCTTGCCCACTCCCTGGACCAGATTGCCGGTCACGCGGACATTACGCGCCTCAAACCCCTCATAGCCGGGGCGCGACGCCATGCGCGGACTGGTCCAGCCGCCGACCAGCACGCCATCGGAGGTGATGTCGCTGATCTTGTTGGCGTCGATCAGTATCCGGTCGCTGCCGCCCTTGACCGATATCGCCCCGGTCCGCGAGTCCACCTTCGACACGCTGTTGTGCGAAATCTGGCCATTGACGATGCCCAGCAGGTCGATGGCTTCGTCATAGCAGTTGGTGATGACATTGTCCGCGACGATCACATTGCTGCCGCCGTTGATCTTCACGCCATCTTCCTTGGGATTGTCGATGACGTTGCCATAGACGGCGATATTGTTGACGGTATCGTGATAGTCATAGCCATTCTGGCTGAACTGGATGCCATTATGGCCCCCGGTGACATGGAATCCCTGCACCAGGACATTGTCGGTCCCCCCGCCCCCGATCGCGGCCCATTTGCCTTCGCGCGGGGCCACGATCCGGGCCGCCTGCGGGCCGTCCGCCGACACCAGCCAGATCGGCGCGTCGGGCGTACCGTTCGTCCTTTTGGGAAAGAGGACATTTTCGTTATAGGTGCCCGCCTTCACCATGATGGCCGTACCGGGGCGGGCCATCATCACCGCATCGCCGATCCGGGCGAAGGGACGGTCGCGGCTGCCATTCCCCGACTGTGCGGGCGCGCCAGCCGATACCCAGACGAAGCGCTGCGGCTTTGCCTTGCGGAATACCGCTGCGTCTAGCCCGGTCGGCGGCAGCGCTGGCAGGACGTCCGCATCCATGCGCAGCGCCGCAATATCCTGCTGCTGGGCGAGCAGGCGTTCGCCCACGACATTGGGATTGCTGGCGGACGCGACGTACAGGCCAGTAACAGCGGTCAGGACGATCCCTGCAATCGCAAAATGGTTCATCGCTCACCTCTCCCATCGCCCAACGGCGTGTGCAGCCTATGTGATGCCTGCCCGGGCAGGCGCTTCTCGTACAAAAAGGGCGACCATGCGCGCCCTGCATTTTGATGGTTAACCGGAGATTTACAGGCATCGACTCTGGTGTATAGAGGCCGGTGACCATGATACGTCAGGCCGCTTGGGGGTTTCAATTGAAACATTACTTCTGGATCGCGGCGACTGCCGCGGTCACATCCATCCCCGTAACGGGTTATGCGCAACAAATCCCCGACGATGTCGGCGTGGCAGCCCGTGTCCCTGACGAATATAAGCCCATCGGCGGCCGGATCGGCACGGTCTTTGTCTATCCGGCGCTGACCTACGACCTGACCGGCACCGACAATGTGGTGGCATCGGACGCAGACCGCCGGGGCGACGCCTATGTCACTCTGGCCCCCCGTGTCACCATGGCCCGCAACAGCCAGCAATCGAGCCATGTCGTCCAGCTGTTCAATTCCAACCGGTTTCATTTCGATTCAAAGGATGAGAATTTTTCGGAATTCGGCGTCCTGACCCGCAACCGCTGGGGCGCGGTCGACAGCGCGAACATCACATTCGAAGCATCCGCCCAGCGCGAAGTGGATCAACGCACGGGCCGCAACAATGTCACCTTGGCGCGCTCGCCCGTCCATCATGGTCGGTTCGACGGCGAACTGGCCTATGCCTTTTCCGCTGGCCGGTTGAGCTATCGCTTTGGCGTCCATGGCAGGCGGGTCGATTTTGCCGACGCCATCAGCCGCACCGGCACCGTCATCGACCAGGATTTTCGCGACTATAGCCAATTGGGCGGCAATGCCCGGCTTGGCTATCGGGTGCGCGAGGGGATCGATGTCATCGGTCAGGTCGATTATGACCGTTTCTATTATGACCTGGGGCCGGGGGAACCTGGCTTTCCTTCGGGTCTGGCGCCCGATCGCAACTCCTATCGCGTAAAGGGTGAAGTCGGGCTGGGCTTTGACATAAGCCAGCGCCTCTATGGCGTCGCGACGATCGGCTATCTGACCCGCAAATATCGCGATCAGGTGCCCCAGCTTCGCGATGTCAGCAGCCTGTCCTACAATATCAACCTGCTGTGGAATCCGACCGAATATCTGACGGTGCGGGTCAATGGCCTGCGCGATATTCAGGAAACCGCGTCGCCGCTGGTGGCTGGCGACCAGTTCACACGCGGAACGGTGGCCGTCGACTATGTGCCCACGCCCGCGCTGCTGTTCACGGCCAGCGCGAATGCGGTCCATTATAATCCGGTCGGCGTGACGACCGGCAATGCGACGGAATATGGCGCCAGCCTGCTTGGGCGCTATCGCCTCAATCGCCGCTGGTCCGTTACATCGCGGGTTTCCTATAATGGCCGCGACACCAATTCGCCGATCGACAGTTTCGACGGCATCTGGGTGAGCATGGGCATCGTCCTGACGCTGTAAGCGACGCCCGCCGCCGCGCGTTTGTGCGGGCGCCAGTCCATCGTCCTTATCGCACGGGTCTTTCCGGGCCAGCGGCACCCTGCCGCCCGCCCGGAAAATGCGCTAGTCGTGCCGGAAAGCGCGGTAGAGCTGGTCTCTCAACGGCTTGACCAGATAGCTCAGCATCGAACGTTCGCCGGTCTTGATGAAGGTTTCCACGGGCATGCCGGGTTTCAGCTTCAAACCGTCCAGCTTTTTCAGCTCGTCCTTCGTCACCTGAACGCGCGTGACATAATAGGGCATGCCGTTGCGCTCATCGGTGCGGCGATCCCCTGACACATAGACGACCGTTCCGGCGATTTCGGGCGTCGTGCGCATGTTGAAGGCGGAAAAGCGCAACATGGCCGGCTGGCCGGGGCTGACCTGATCGATATCAGCGATGGAGATGCGCGCCGTCACCTCCATATCGTCGCCATCGGGGATCAGTTCGATCAGCGTTTCGCCCGCGGGCACGATCCCGCCGATGGTCGCGAACTTGATCTTGTCGACGACGCCATCGGATGGCGCGCGGATCGCATTGCGTTCATCGTCCGTGATCGCGGTGATATTGTTGCGGCGAAGTTCGATGAGCTGCGACTGGACGGTGGCGAGATCAGTCCCCGCCTGCCCGCTCAGATCGGACGTGATCGATATGCCCTGCTGGCTGATTTCCGACAGTCGCGCCCGCGCCTGCGCGGCCTGAACCCGCGCGTCGGCCACGCTGCTGTGCGCGGCGATGGCGGCCCGTTCCAGCGACCTCAGCTTATCGAGCGTGGTATAGCGTTTTTCCCACAGCATCCGGGTGGCCGCCAGCTGATCGTCCATCAGTTCCGCCTGCTTTTGCAGCGACACGACCTGATCGTCGAACCCGGCGATCTGCGTCTGGGTCTGGCGAATCCTCTCCTGCACCTGCGCTTCCTGACCGCCGCGCGATGCCCGTCGGAACGCAAAGGCGCGCTGTTCGACACGCATGATTTCCGCAACCGCCGGATCCTTGGCGCGGGCGCGCAGCGATGCCGGGAAAATGATCGACGGCAATCCGTCCCGCTCCGCGATCAGCCTGGCTTCGCGCGCTTCAAGCTGGTCGATATTCGCGCCGGTCATCGCCGCCGATGCTGAACTGACCCGATTGTCGAGGGCCATCAGCAACTGCCCCTTCTTGACATGCTGGCCTTCACGCACGGGCAAATCCTTGATCACGCCGCCCGTCGGATGACCAATCTGCCGGATGCGGCTTTCAACCGTCACTTCCCCGGACCCGATGACGGCGCTGGCCATCGGCAAAAAGGCCGCCAGACCGCCCAGCACGAAAACAAGTATGCCCACCAGCAGCATTGCGTTGCGCAGGCTGCGCGTCAGCTTGACGGCTGGCGTCATTTCGACAGGACGATCGCTGCGCTGGTCGGTGATCAGATAATACATGCCGAAATCCCTGTCGAACTGCTAAGCGGCGCCGGCCGACGAAATCGCCGCCGGCTTGTCGTCCACGCGGGGCGGGCGGGGCGCAGGCAGCTTCATTTTCTCCATCACCTTATCACGCACGCCAAACAACTGCATCTGGCCATTCGACATCACGAGCAGATGGGTGACATGGGTCAGGATATTGGAGCGATGCGCAACGATGATGGCAATCGCATTACGCGCGCGCGCCGCCTGGATCGCCGCGCCCAGCGCGTCTTCGCCATTGGCGTCCAGATTGGAATTGGGCTCGTCCAGCGCGATCAGGAAGGGATCGCCATAAAGCGCCCGCGCCAATGCCACGCGCTGACGCTGGCCAGCGGACAAATTGCCGCCATTGGTGCCAAGGGGGTGATTATAGCCCTTGGGCAGCTTGACGATCATGTCATGGACATCGGCCGATTTGGCGGCGGCGACAATGTCTTCCGACCGGGCTTCCGGGTCGAAACGCGCGATATTCTGCGCGATGGTGCCGTCGAACAGGTCCGTCATCTGCGGCATGAAGCCGATATGCGCGCCCAAAATGTCCGGGTCCCACTGGTCGATCGACGCGCCGTCCAGCCTGACCGCGCCGCGCAAAGGCTCCCATATCCCGACCAGGCCGCGCAACAGGCTGGACTTGCCAGACCCCGACGCGCCGATAATCCCCAGCACGTCGCCGCCGTTCAGGGTGAAGGTGACATCGCTGACGGTCACCTTCTTCGCGCCGGGCGGGCCAAGCGTCAGCCCTTCCACCGACAATTGCTGACTTGGCGGCGGCAACTCCATGGTCGGCATCGGCGCCGGCACCTGCTTGAGCATAGCGTCGAGCCGCCGCCACGCCTGGACGCAGCCGGTCATGCCCTTCCAGTTGCTGATGACCGATTCGACCGGGGCGAGCGCCCGCGCGCTCAGGATGGAACCGGCAATGATCACGCCGCCCGACGCCAGATTGTCGATCACCAGCGCGGCGCCCGCAGCCAGCATCAGGGATTGAAGCAACATGCGGAAAGTCTTGCTGAGCCCCTGCATCCGACCGCCCACATCGGCGAGCCGGTCGGTCGACCGGACGAAGGCGGCGGTCGCGTCTTCCCACGATTGCCGGGCGCGGCGATGCATGCCCAGAGCATAGATGACTTCGGCATTACGCCGGCACATTTCGATCAGCATCGATCGGCTGGAGCCGATCTGCGTCGCCTTCATCGTGGCCGATTTGGTCATGCGGTCGGCGGCCAGCATGATGGCGACCAGCACGACAACGCCGATCGACGCGAGCACGCCCAGCGTCCAGTGGAACATGAACAAGACGGCCAGATAGAGAAAGACCCACGGCAGATCGAGCAGGGCCAGCGGCCCCGACCCCGAAACATAGGAGCGGATCGCGTCCAGATCGCGCGCGGCCTGCGTCCCTTCGGGCATTTCGCGCCGCCGCAACTCCATCTTGGTAATGACGTCGAAGACGCGCGGCGTGATTTCCCGGTCGACCAATGCGCCGATCTGGATCATCGCCCTGGACCGCAACAGGTCCAGCACCCCCTGAAAGCAATAGACAATAGTGATGATGATCAACAGGCCGACAAGCGTAGGGATGCTACGACTCGGCAATACCTCGTCATAGACCAGCAGCATGAAAAAGGAGCCGCCCAGCATCAGAATGTTCAGCACCGCGCTGATTATGCTGATTTGTCCTATGGCGAAGCGGAATCGACGGAGCGCCGAACCGATTTCCGATTCCGAATCAAATACCTTCAGCATCAATTTGTCCTGCATCAAGCCGCAAGCCGCCCCGTCCGACTTGGCGTCTTATGAACAGAGTTCTACATATTCTTGCCAGAACGAGAAAGCGAGTTCGTGGAATTCTGCCAGAATTCCCGCGTGACCCATCTGGCTGCGAACAGGGTTAGATGATTGGCATCAAAATATAGTGAACGCCCATCCCGCGCGAGCGCGCATGACGTGCGGTTGCATAGCGTGTCAGATGGCCGAAGCACAGCGATATCCGACGGCACGTTGCGGGCAAGCCAGTTCAATGTATCGCGGTCCGCCGCTTCCCACGCCGCGCGGGATATGGCCGGGGTGCCGCCATTGGCAAGATGGGTGGGGACGTCGAATCCCGGGAAAGGTACGGGACCAATGATTCGCACGGTCTTTCCCGCGCGCCGGAGCATCGCAATCGTCCGGTCCAGCCCTTGAAAGAAGCCGGGCGCGTCCTGATAGGTGTGATAGCGCATGGCCAGCACCACCGTGTCGATCGGCTGTGCCGCGATCCAGTCCGCCACCCTTTGGTTATGCGCCTTGCACCCCGCACGATAGGGATCATCAAAGCCGATCGCGGGGGGACAGTGGGAATAGGTGATCTGGGTAATCGCATGGTCGCCGACGGCCAGCGCCTTGGCCAGCTCCACGCCATGACTGTCGCCCCACAGGACAGCCTTGCTTGCGCCTGCGCCAAGCACGCAGGATCGATCGAGCGGCCGGTCATGCCCCTCGTCGCGGTGGCACCGTCCCCGCTGCGGGCTGACATCGTAACGGCCATTGTCATAGGCGACCGTCGAGGCGGCAAAACGCTCCGGCCAGCCATGCTTGACCCACAGCGCGGCGCTGCCCGCCACCAGAATCAGCGCGCCCACCGCCGCCAGCATGAACAGGCGGGCGCGGCCGACACGGTCCTTTTTCCGAAATGGCTGCTCGACCCAGAAATAGGACAGGGTCGCGGCCGCCAGAGACAGGCCGACAATGATGGCGGACCCGGCCGCGCCCAGGGCGAACAGGCCCAGGAACCGGCCATAAACGACGATCGGCCAGTGCCACAGATAGAGCGAATAGGAGATCAGGCCGATCGCGACGGGCAATCGCATCGACAATAGCCGGCCGACGAGGGTGCCGGGCGCGCTGTGCAACAGGGCGACGCTGCCCAGCACGGGCAGCAGCGCGGCATAGCCGGGAAACGGCGTCTGGTCGGTGAAGCTGAATATCGCCACCAGAATCGCGGCAGCCCCCGCCAGGCTCACGACTTCGCGCGCCATGGGCGATCGGACCTGTGGCACAGCGCCCAGCGCAAGCAGGGAGCCGGCGAACAATTCCCAGGCGCGGGTATGAATCAGGTAAAAGCTGGCATCGGGATAGGGCTTTGTCAGGACGATGCAGGCCACCAGCGATGCGACCGCCATGGCGGCGACAACCGGCAGACGATAACGCGGCGCATAACGGGCGAGCAGGAAGAGGATGACCGGAAAGAAGATGTAGAACTGCTCTTCGACGCCCAGCGACCAGGTGTGCAGCAGCGGCTTTTGTTCGGAATCGCCGGAGAAATATCCCGACTTCATCCAGAAGATGATGTTGGACACGAACAGCAAGGTGCCGATGACCGTGCCGGGCAGTTCGCGCAGGAAACTGGGCAGCAATATCGCAACGCCGCCGACCAGCACGGCAAGCAACAGCACGAACAGGGCAGGAAAGATGCGCCGGATGCGCCGTTCGTAAAAGGTGACCAGCGAAAAACGCCCGGCATCAATGTCCTTGGCCAGGATGGAGGTGATCAGATAGCCCGAAATGACGAAAAATATATCGACGCCGACATAACCACCATCGAACCCCGCCACATGGGCGTGGAAAAGCACGACGGGCAGTACCGCGAGTGAACGAAGTCCGTCGATATCCCTGCGGTAGATCATCTATCTGCTCGCCCCCCAAAGGCATTTAGCGCCAGCCACCTGCCGATAGTCGGCTCCGCGCCACACATCCATCCTGCCGTTACGGCGCGCGTGTTAAACTGGCACAGCACCAATCCGACACAGAGCTAACCGATACAGGCTATCCGTTACAGGGGCGCCAATCATGCGACCGATGCCCCCTGCCCTCATTCCTGCCTTTGCAGGGATGCAACGGCTTTGCAATCCATCCGCCAGGGGATGATTTGCCAGCAGCAAAGATGAAAACGCCCCAGTCGCGCAAGTCGCGACAGACCGGCATGGCGTAGAGCCGCGTTATGGCGCACCAAAGCAAATTGCCGCTGACTCTGGTGGATCATATCCCCAGCGTCAGCGGCAATTTACTGTTCACAAGATGAAGGCAGGCAAATCGACCGGTGCAGCGCTGTTTGTCTGCACCAGCCGAATAGCCCAGCTAGATCAGGGAAGAATGTCGGCGATTGCGTAGGTCTTGTACGCGCCGTTTTCCCAGAACTTCAGAGCTTCGATGTTCTTGAGCGTGTCACGGCCGTCGCGACCACCGACGCTGTCGATGATGATGACTTCGCCACGATCGTTCAGATAGATGGTGTAGTCGCTCAGCGCACCACGATATTGGGCGGTGTCATAGTCCGCGCCGCCATTGAGGTCGTCATTGCCGTCGCCACCGAACAGCAGGTCGTCGCCCTGGTTGCCGGTGATGCCATCATCGCCAGCGCCGCCGGAGATGAAGTCATCCCCCAAACCGCCGCGAATCCGGTCGTTGCCGTCGCCACCCGCAATCTGGTCCGACGCATCGGTGCCGGTCAGATCGTCTGCGGTGTTGCCGTTGCCCGGCGTACCCTTAATGACTGCCATAAGACATCTCCTGTTAGTTAATGTTGCTCAACTGCTGCGCCCGCGAATTCATTTCACTGCTTCAAGCGGTTATAGCCAGAGACGTTTGCTGCCTCGTTGTCCGCGGGGCGTTAGTAACTTGGTAACTATATCACGTCAATGCTTCGCCGTTACGCTATTGCGAGATTGCCTCTATTTGAGACAGTAAACATAGATTGTCATAATTTCCGCAAACTCGCCCCGCAGGTCCATGCCGCCGCAACAATCGACTCGACAGCAACAGTCATGCGCCGGACGATGCGACAAGTGACGCCTTGAAACGCCGGATTTCGGGGGATGCAGGAGCTAAGCGCCGCGAACCTGTGGTCGCGGCCTGGGATGTATCCGTCGTATGGATTCCATCGCCACGATTTTGTCAAGTCATTCCGCATCATCTCGCATGCGCGAAATTTGCATGAAAAAAAATTTAACGGCGTTCCGCCATCTATATTTTACGTCCTAGTTCGCCGCGGCAATGCGCGATTTGTCCTTGCCCAGTCCGGTAAGGGTCAACAGGTTCAGTCGAGCCGCAAGTGCATAGCCAATCAGCGAAAAAACCAGGCCGGAGGTGGAAACGATCAGGATTCGCAGGTCCAGATTCAAATCCGGCGCGACGCGATGCAAGATGATTCGCGCCGCCGACATGGGCAGAATGTGCAGGACGTAGATCGGCATCGATCGTTGGCCGATCCACCCCAGCACTTGTCCCACGCGATAACCCGCGATCGCCTGGGCCAGCGCCAGCAGCAGGATGATCCCCGCAAAGCCGCCAGGGACCAGCCAGCCCGAATAGAGACCAATCCCCCTGTCAAACCCCAGCCAGATCGTGGCGCCCAGCACGACCAGCGCGATCGGCCACCATTTGCCCGTCATCTGCGACCGGTTGGTGGACAATATGGCCCCGGCAACGAAGAATATCCCGAAATGACAATAGCGCGCGAAGGTTTCCCGCATCGGAAAGACATCGACCAGTCCGCAGGCGACCACCGCGACCAGCAGCCAGAAGGAAAGGTTCCGGCTGATCGCCATGCACAGGAAGAACAGGAACAGCACGCCCAGAAACCAGAAATGCAGGGCGGGAAAGAACAGTATCCGCCACAGATCGTCCATGGGAACAGCCTTGTTCACATAGGAGGCCATGACGTTGTTGATGAGGATATAGATGAGCGACCAGAGCACGGCCGGCCACCAGGTCGTCGCCAGCTTGTCCTTCAGATAAGGCCCCCTGCCCTTCTTCAAGGCACGCGGCACCCAATAGCCCGCCGCGATGAAGAAGAAGGCCATGTGGAATATATAGACGCTATAGTCGAGCAACGGCCAGATCGACCCGGCCCCCGCCGTCCCGGCATTGAGAAAGCCGCGATAGGCGTGAAAGATGACGACGAGCAGGATCGCGATGCCCCGGCCCACGTCCAGATGGGCGAGCCGTGGCCGCTCCGGCGCGCTCTGTGGCGCGCTTGCGGCCTCTGGCGCTGCGGATGCCTCAATCGCTGGGCCGCTCATTTGCCCGACTCCATCCCTTTGTTCTTTTTCTGGCCCTTGCCGCCCATAAGCTCCGCCAGATGGCCGCGCATCCACAACAGGAAAACCAGCGTGGTGGCCAGGAGAAGATATAGCATCTTCACCCCTTCCCATAGCCATTCGAACGCCATGTCGGTGCGCAACGACATGACCAGCGCCGGCAGGAATACGATGAGGAGGCCGCACAGGGACGATGACAGGGTGAGCTCATTCTCCTCATAGCGGCTCACGACGCCCCGGCCCGCCATCAGCCCGACGGTCGAGACCAAAGCAACCGCCCAGGCAACACCCTGCACGCCCCAATGGCCGCCCGCGACATAGGCCGCCGCCAGCGAGGCCGCGGAGGTGGAGATGGTCACGACCGAAACCGAGACGGTGCGTTTGAGGAACAGGAGCTGGCGCTGCTGAAACTGCGACTGGATCTGGACATAGGATGCCAGCAGCAGCGGCCCCAGAATCGGCAGGGTCGCAGCATAGCCGGGCGGCAGGACGAGCCGGATGATGTCGGGCAGGAACAGGATGGACCCGATATAGACCGGCGTTACCACGCCCAGCAGCATCTGGCGAATCATGTGCAGCCGCGCCTTGACGTCCGCGCCCGTGCTGGTCCGCAACCGCATATATTGCGGATTGAGCCACATTTCGATGGAATCGGTGAGCATGGTCAGCATGGCGACCATCGAACTGCCCAGGAAGAACATGCCGACATCGGCGACCGACATGACGCTCGCGACGATCAGCCGCTGGGCGGGAATGCGGCCCCATTCCGCCAGTTCGCGCGGCAGGAGCGGCAGGCCGTAGCTGTAGAGCGCCGTGATTTCCGATCGGTCGGACCGGCCGGACGCAGGCAGTTGGTTGCGGAACAGATAGGATCGGATCGCCGCACCGAAAACCGCCGACCCGACCGTCGCCAGCAAGGCGCCCTGCAGGCCCCAGCGCAACTGGAACACGAACAGGAACGACAACAGGATCAGCGCCGCCATCTGCACCAGGCGATAGGTGGCGAACATGATGCCTATGTCGAGCGTGCGCGCGACGATATCGAAAATCTTGCTGCTGCGCATGACATAGGCATAGACCAGCATCAGCGGCAGATAGGGCCAGCTGGGTAGATGATTGCTGACCAGATGGTCCCACATCGACAGGCAGATGAGGCCCGCCACGACGACCAGCGTCAGCCCGATCAGCCGGGTCAGTCGTATGACCCGCGCCAGAAAGGCCTTCCCGGCGTCGCCATCATGCTTGAAATCGAAATATTGCCGCAGGATGGCTTGGGTCACGCCCAGGTTGGTGACGACGTCGATCAACGCCGCGATGGTGATCAAAATGGCGTAGGAACCCAGTTCGCCGGGCGTCAGGCGATAGGCGTAAAGCAGCGTCAGCACGCCGCTTGCGCCGCGCGTCACCACATTGACGAAACCATATGTCAATATGGACGCCAGCCAATATGGCATCTGCCGTCGCCGCGCTGTCGCCATCGGATGTGCCCCTGCTACCCCTACACCGCCCACAAAGGGGCCGGTTCATCCGATCGATTGACAACCCGTCGAGCGGGCTGGCCGCACGCCTGTCCCCTCAGGCGGCCTCATTCACATTGGCCTTGCCCCACCAGGCAAGCTCGACCCCCAGCCGTTCGCTCAATATCTGCGGCGCCTTTGGGTCTTCAATATCATATTCGAAGAATTTGGGGTCCGACCCCAGCAACCGGCGACAGGCATCATAATGCCCCTCGATCCAGGTCAGCAATTCGCTGTCCTTGGCGCCAAAGCCCTTGGGCAGGCCGGGAATGTCGGACGCAATGAAGCGTTTGCGCATGTCCAGCCAGCGATTCATGCTCGACACCACCTTGACCGGATCACGATAGTTCAGCGCCAGCAGGCAATCGGGATGATAGCGCCGGATGGCCGCGATGATCTGGAAATCCAGGTTCGGCCAGTAATTCAGCTTGTGCCGCGGCAGACACACGTCCGCCTGGGTGATGCAATCAATGTTGCCAAAGTCACGCAATGGATCTTCACCCGCCATATAGGCGTCATAGATCATCTTGCCCAAGAATTTGTCGCCCTGCCGCCAATGAAGCGTGGACATGCCACTGGCTTCCAGCGCCTTGTGCAGCGTAGTCGTACCCGACTTGGGAAAGCCAATGACGAACAGTTTCATAAAGCCGCTCCTGATTTCCTAGCGCTGCAATGCCGTAAAAGCCTGTGCAGCATCCCCGACGCCTCTGCTATACGCAGGCCGCGTCACCATGCAATCGCCATTCCTTCCGTTACGGCGAATTTGATCCTGCGCAGGGCTGCATTCCGTGCAGCAGGCGGTTGGTCGGCACCCGATCATCGCGCACGCAGCAACGCATTATAGGACCGCATCATGGCGGCGAAGGTGAACAGGGCCGCGCGCTCGGCAATGATGGCGTCCAGATCAGCGCCCTGCCCTTCTTCCGCCATGGCCCGCGCCCAGGCGGCGGGATCATCGAGCGGCAGCACCTGCCCGGCGGCGCGCCCATCGTCCCCGACGAGCGTTTCCACCTGTTCCGCAATATCGCTGACCAGGCAGGGCAGGCCGGCATGCAACGCCTCCAGCAGGGCGTTGCTTTGTCCTTCAAACCGCGATGGCTGGGCGAAAAGGTCGATCGCCGCCAGCAGATGCGGGACTTTGTCGCGCGGGACATCGCCCAGCAGATGCAGCCGGTCCTGCACGCCCAGGCTGTCGGCCAATGCGACGACCCGGTCATGCAGGCTGCCGCTGCCCGCCAGCACCAGATGGACATGGGCGGGACATTGGGCGAGCGCTTCGACCAGCAGTTCGGGGTTCTTCTGCTCCTCCAGCCGGCCCAGCGCGCCGACCAGCCGCCCATCTGTCGGCAAGCCGAACAGCGCGCGCGCCGCGCCCTTGTCCAGCGTGCTGCGTGGCCAGTCCTTCAGCCCGTTATGGATGACGACGGCCCGATCGCGCAGCCAGCGGGGATAGGCCGCGCATCCGGCCAGCATCGCGCGCGACACGCCCACGACATCGGTATAGCTGCCCAGCCATGCGGACAGGCGGTCGGCGGCGCGCATGACCGGCGAATAGGTGTCGCGCGGCACGCGAAAGGACATGATCCGGCGGCGAATTCCGGCCAGCCGCGCGACATTTGCGCCAACCACCGATGCCAGCGGCAGGAACATGATGATGACGTCGGGCCGGTGCGCGCGCAGGCACCGCCATAGCCGCACGATGATCCGCAGCATGTCGGCGGGCGTGCGGGGGACATGGCCCAGCAGCTTTTGCGCCGGATAGTCCGCGCCGTTCATCGGCTCGCGGTGATACAGGAACACGGCCTTGACCTCATGGCCGCTCGCCTCCAGCCCGGCGGCCAGCCGCAGCGCGGCGATCGGCGCGCCCGACGCATGGGTCATGGTCGTCAGGACCATGACCTTTCTGCCCTTTTCCGGTCTGCCCTTTTCCGGCAGATCATGCTGCCCGGCCTGCGGCGACATATGGGTCATCGGAAGCGGAACTGCGGCGCGATCTGCGCGACGATCAGATGCGATGCCTGGGTCGTCAGATGGCCTTCGTCAAACTGGAGCGGAATATGCTGGCCTGCCCATACGCGGCATGTGCCCCCCGGACAGATGGCCTCCTCCATCGAAATATAGCGCGCGCCCGCCCGCTCGACCGCAACCCGCATGGCCTTGTCCAGACCCGGTCCCGGTTCTCCCCGGAAAGAAGCGGACGACCCGCCGCTTTGATCGGGCCAGGCCTGCGCCAATATTTTGGGCAAGGGCAGTCGATATTCGACGCTGGGGCCGACGATGGTGACGGGCACGGCCGATCCGATCCGCGCGATGGTGTCGCCGATGCGGCGAGCATCGCCCTTTTTCCAGCGCGCGGAAATGATCACGCCGTCGAGCTGCTTCCCATGGGCGGCGGCGAAATCGAACGCCTTGCTGATGACCTGCGTGCATCGCTCCGGCCCGGCAAAGCGGCCAAGCGGCATGCAGCCCGAAGCATTGGCCTGAAGGAAATGCACATCGGGAAACGCCTTGGTCAGCCCGGCATAGAGATGGGCCGCATGACTGTCGCCGATCAGCAGGACGTTACGCGCGCCGGCACGCAGCGACAGGCATTGGACCGCGTCATAATCCTGCGCGCCCGATCCGCTGGCGATGAAGCAGGTGCCATTGCGCATGGCCGCGCGCGGTGGCGTCTGAAACGCCAATATCTGTTCGGGAACGGCATAGTCGGGCCATATCGCCTTGCGCGCCGGAGCGATCAGCAGGGCCAGCGCCGTGACCGCGACGAAGCTGCCGACCGCCCAGCCATAGACCGGTCCCATGCGGGAATCGGCCCCATGGGGTTTGCGGAACGGCCGTTCGACAAAGCGCCAGGACAGGATGGCAAGCGCCGTGATGATCGCCAGCAGGATCAGCTTGTCGGCCTTGTCGAGTTCGCCAGTCCTTGAGGCATAAAATACGATGACCGGCCAATGCCAGATATAGAGCGAATAGGATATGAGGCCCACAAAGCGCGCCGGTGCCAGCGACAAAAGGCGGGTCGGGAGCGTCTGGAAACCGGCGCCCGCATGGATGAGCGCCGCCGCGCCAAGGCAGGCGGGCGCCGCCAGCAGGCCGGGAAAGGGCATTTTTTCCGAAATGAGCAGGATCGACCCGATGATCAGCAACAGTCCGCCGCCCGCAACGATTTCCGCCAGCGGGCGACTGCGGATGGCGGGCACCACGCCAACCGAGATCAACGATCCAAGCATCAACTCCCACGCCCGGAACGGCAGCAGGTAGAAGGCCGCTTCGGGTTGCAGCCTGACCATCACCACGGATGCCACGAAGCTGATGATCGTCAGCGCCACGAACACATAGCGCTGCACGGCAAAGCCAAAGCGCAGGATCAGCACCAGCAGCAGCGGCAGGACGATGTAGAATTGCTCCTCCACCGACAGCGACCAGGTGTGCAGCAGCGGGGATGTCTTGGCCCCGGCATCGAAATAGCCCGACTTTGCGTAGAACAGGATGTTCGAAACGAAGAAGATCGAACTGACCACCGTTCGCCCGATCTCCCGCCCTTCACTCGGAAAATATAGCAGCAGCGCGCCGACGCAGACGAACAGATAGACCGGTATCAGCGCCGGGACGATACGCCTGATGCGGCGTTCGTAGAAACGCACGATACTGTATCGCTCATTGGACAGGTCGTCATAGATGATCTTCGTGATCAGATAGCCGGAGATCACGAAAAACACGTCCACGCCAACGAAGCCGCCGGGGAACAGGCGGATCGCGCCAAGATGAAAGAAGAGCACGGGCAAGATCGCCAGCGAACGCAGCCCGTCAATGTCCTGGCGATATTTGATCATAGCCCCCACCGTCCCGCCGGTTTCGCGTGCAGGCCCCGACCCGGCCGGCCCCGCGCGCCGTCACCACCCCTTGCCATAAGTTATCGCGGCGCACCATGGCAACTGCGCAGATAGGCGGGCTCAGGGCGAACAGGGCGTGCAAAGTATAAATAAGCGCGCGCAAAGCGCCTCCGCCATCGCGGCTTCGCTGAAAAAATATTTTAGATTCAATCGAATAATGCCTCGCGCCTGCGTTGAGCCCGCAAACTCGGCGCAAGTCCGTATCAATACAGGACAGTATAATGACGATTTTGCGACGAACAGATTTTTGCTGCGCTTGCGTTGTGCTTAACCTTTGATTAGCCTTTTCGGGCAGGACAAATGTCACCGCGTTCCAGGCGTCCGGAAACGACATCTCATGCAAGAAAATAAAGCGATTTGAGGCACTTGTGTCTCATTCCTTTTGACATCCAGATGGGATTGACAGGCATGACGACAGACGGGCTATTTGAATTTGATATTGTCCCGTCCGACTATGTCGCTGAAGAGGATGGCGAAACCGGTACCGATACAGGCACTGATACCGGCACGGGCGATCCGGAAGGCGATTCGCCGCCACCCCCGCCGGTGAACAGCCCGCCGCAGGTCAATGGCGTGATCGAAGGTCAGCTGACCGGTCAGAACACGCCCTACTCTCTCGTCATACCCGCGACATTCTTCATTGATCCCGATGGCGACGCGCTGACCTACAGCGCCACCTTGTCCGACGGGTCCGCCCTGCCCGACTGGCTGACCTTCTCGCCCGACACGCTGACGTTCAGCGGTCGTGGCCCGACCGACGGGCACCATGACTATACGATATTCCTGAACGCCAGCGATCAAAGCGGCAGCGCGACGCTGGCGTTCGACCTGACCGTGTCGGAACGGCCCTTCGTCATTGGAACCCTGCCCAACCTGGTGGTCGAGGAGGATAGTTTCTTTTCCGTTACGATTCCGGCGACCGGCCTGTTTAATGACCCGGACAGCATATTGACCTTCGGCGGCAGCGTCGGTTCGGACGTCAACAGCTGGCTCAGCTTCGATCCGGCGACCATGACCTTTTCAGGCCAGATGCCGCAGGATTTTTCCAACTGGTTCAACCTGACCGTCTTTGCCACAGACGGCCCCAACAGAGCCCAGATCATTTTCCGCGTCGACGTCAACGACACGCCCGACGCGCCGCTGGACCTTAGCCTGCACACCACATGGGTGAACGAATTTTCGGACATCGGCACTCCGGTGGGCGAATTGTTCGTGGATGATCCGGACAAGGGCGACACCCATGTCTATTCGCTGGTGGACGATGCTGGCGGCGCCTTCGCCATCGTCGGCGACCAGCTGGTCGTCAACAGCGCGCTGGACATTCGCGCAGGCACGCAGCGCACCGTCGTGGTCCAGGTCGAGGATTCGACCGGCTTCACCTTTCAGAAATCGATCGACATCACGATCAAGGCCGCTCACGACACGATCATCTTCAGCGACGCGCCGCCAGCCACTACCATATTGTGGGTGTCGACGACCGGCGACGACGCGGCCGGGACCGGCAGCGCCGATTCCCCCTTCGCCACGATCCAGCATGCGATCGACAATGCAGGCCCCGGCACAGACATCATGGTGCGGGCCGGAACCTATAATGAAGCGCTCAACCTGAGTGTCGAAGGCACGACCGACGCCCCCATTCGGCTGATTTCCGCCGACGGCGCGGGCGCGGCCGTCATCGCGCCGCCCGCAGTCGCAGAAACCAGCGCCATATCCGGCCGGGGCACCGCCAATTGGGTGATAGACGGGTTCACGGTGCAGGGATCGGACACGATCGGCACCTATGGCGTCAATCTCGTCAGCCGCAATTTCGGCGCGAACGCCGCCTTTCAGGAAGGCTATGCGGGCGACAAGGTCGAAAATATCCTCCTGATCAACAATGTCTTTACCGATTGGGGCATTGACGCGATCCACATCGCCCAGAGCTTTGGCATCCAGATCGTCAACAACAGCATCATCGGCGCGCATGAACAGGGCATCGATTTTGTCGGCACGTCGAAATTGCTGATCCAGGGCAATGTCATTGACGAAATCACGTCCAAGGATGAATGGGAAGCGCTGGACGGACGCGATTACACCGGCGATTCCGCGATCACGGTGAAGGGCGGTTCCACTTTCGTCGAAATCCGCAACAATGTGATCGGCTCGACCGAAGGCCCCGCGATCAAGATCGGCAGCCCCACCGGCATCGCCTATCTGCCGATCGAGGTCGGCGCGGACGGGGACGGCGCGCATTTCGTCAATTATGAAGTGAAACATGCCGTGGTGAGCGGCAATATCGCGACCGATTATCCCACGTCGCTGCTGTTGCAAGGCGCGCAGGACGTGCTGGTCACCGACAATCTGTTCAACACGGCCAATATTTCCAGTGTCGCGCGGGGCGTCACAGCCAGCCTTTACGGCGTTGCGGAACAATATATTCCCAGGGGGCTGACCGGCTTTTCCGACGACATCAGCTTCGCCGACAATATCTTCAAAGGCAAGGCGCTGTTCACCAATGCGCCCGGAGCCACGACCTATGACCTGGGCGGCAACGCCGCCTTCGATCCGCTCGCCACATATGACCCGGAACAATATGGATTTGTCGGCGGTGTCGACGGTGGCATCGCGGTGGCCCGCGACCAGATCATCGGCAAGTCGGGCGACGATGTGCTGTACGGCGACCGGTCGGGCCATGCGACGGCGGATTATATCAGCGGCCAGCGTGGCGCGGACATGATGTATGGCGGCCTGGGCGATGACATCTATGTGTTCGACGACCGGAACGACCAGGCCATCGAAGCCGCGGGTGGCGGCCATGACGCAGTCATCCTGACTCGCAATGCGTCCGTGTACAAGGTCGGCACCAGTTCGATCGAGGACGTCTATACGCTGCGCGATCAGGATACCTCGATCAGCGGCAGCGCTGGCCGCAACCGGCTCTATGGCAATATCGGCAACGACAAGTTGCGCGGAGGCGCCGGGGATGACGACCTGTTCGGCGGCGCTGGCAATGACGAACTGGATGGCGGCGCGGACCATGACCGCCTCTATGGTGGCGTGGGCGACGACCGCCTGACCGGGGAAGCGGGCGACGATATATTGGATGGCGGCGCTGGCCGCGACGTCATGCGCGGCGGCGACGGCAAGGATCTTTTGATCAGCTATGACGCCGACGGATTGATCGATGGCGGCCACAATATCGACACCATCTATCTCGACCGGTCGACCGCAACCGCCGACATCTTCGTCGACATCAGCTACACAAGTTCGTTCAACGCCAATAATAGCCCGATCCTGGAACTGTTCGACGGCACCCGCCTGGTCAATATCGAAACCTTGCAGATTGCGAGCGGCAGCGGGTCGGACATGCTGCGCGGCGGTGCCTATGCCGACCAGATTTCGGGCGGCGACGGCAATGATGTGATCGAGGGCATGGACGGCGACGATCTGATCTATGGCGGCAATGGCGACGACATCATCCAGGGCGGCAATGGCGTCGACAAGATCGATGGCAGCCGCGGGTTCGACTGGATCGATGCGGGCGCGGGCGATGACATCGTGACCAGCAACGATCCCGACCTGATGCTGATCGGCGGCGCGGGCAAGGATACGCTGGCCCTCAACCGGTCGCAGTTCAGCGACGCGCAGATTGTCGATCTTTCGTTGCAGGAACAGGCCGGGGTGATCGTCACGCTGGCCGACGGCACGCAGATTACCGGCTTTGAAACCTTCAACTATTCGGCCGGATCGGGCGACGACATCATCACGCTGGGTGCCGGTTCCGATCGGCTGACCGGCGGCAAGGGCTTTGACATATTGTCCGGCGGCAACGGCAATGATGTCATATCCGGCGGCGCCGACGACGATATCATCTATGGCGGCGGCGGACGGGACAAGATTTCGGGCGATGGCGGCGCTGACACGCTCTATGGCGGGTTGGGCGAGGATACGTTCCAGTTCAAGGTCGGGCATGTTCAGGGCGACATAATCGCCGATTTCGAGGGGGCCGGGGTAGCGACCGGCGACCGGCTGGAATTTTCAGGATATGGGCCGGGCGCGACACTGACCTATAATAACGCCACGCAGTTGTGGACCATCGCGACGGCGGACAACAGCATCCAGAACAGTTTTCAGATACTGAACGTCACTGCGCTCAGCAGCGCCGACTATATCATTCTATGATCGCATAGTCGCGGGCGTTGATGCCGTTGCATCGACGCCCATGGTCATGATAGAAGATAAAGCGCCTGCCAAGTAGGCCGCGCAATTTTCCTGGCTGTGGCCAAAGGATATAGTGTGGATTTTCGGGCGTCGTCCGGCCCAGAAAGCTATAACGGATGACCGCGAAATATTTTTATACCTAATCTGAAGTTAACTCTACCATATTACACGGTGTTCAGTCGCTCTCGCCTATCCGTATCGGGCAGCGGGAGTATTTTTTCATGACTGAAGATCTCTGGGGCGACGTCACGCCCACGAAAATAATATGGGTCGACGGGGATGCAAGTTATCGGGGTAAGCCGAACGGATCGGCGGAAAAACCCTTCACAACGATTCAGGCAGCCGTCAATGCAGCGACGCCCGGCGCGGCCATCATGGTCAAGGCCGGCGACTATGTCGAAAATGTCCTGATTCCACGCAATGTCAGCGGAACCGACAGCGCGCCCATCTGGCTGATTTCGGCAGACGGCCCACAGGCCGCCCATATCACGGCCAAGAGCGACACGATGGCGACGATCGGCGGCGGGGGCACCGAAAATTTCATCGTAGACGGCTTTCACGTCACCGGCGGCAAGAACGGCATTCAGTTCAGCCAGAACGGCAACGACTATACCGACCCCATCAAGAACATCGTTATCAAGAATAACGTGATCGACAATGTGGTGCAGGATGGCGTGAAGGCGAATGGCGGCTCCAACGTCGTCGTCACCAACAATGTCATTACCGGCGGCATCGACGAAAGCATCGACTTCATGTCGATCATCCATGGCGTGATTTCGCATAATGACGTCAGCGGCAATACCGGGACCAGCGCGGCGATCTTTGCCAAGGGCGGATCGTCGGACATCCTGATTTCCAACAATTACGTCCATGGCGTGACGGCTGACGGCATCTCCGTGGGTGGCTGGACATCCTATAATTACAAGATGCTCGAAGGCTATGACGCCTTCCAGGCGTCGGATGTCACCGTGGTCGGCAACCGTGTGGAAGATGTCGGCAAACGCCCCCTCGCCTTTCGCGGCGCGGTCGATTCGGTTGCGACGGGCAATTATCTCGAAGCGGCAGAAGGCTATTACACCGCCGTCCTGGTGGGCAATTCGGCCGCCACCAAATATGGCACCTTCACCAGCCACAATATCAGCGTGACGGACAATTTCATCACGCGCGATACCAAGACGCTGTTCATCGAAGCCGGCAGCGACACCGTGTCCTTCGTCGACAATGCCGTGGCGGCCATCACCGCCGCGACGACCGGCGTTTTGGGCAGCCTGCAGGACGTGCTCGACAAATTGGCTGGCACGGCCGCGGCCCCGACCCCGGCGCCCAGCGCCCCGGAAACGCCCAATGCGGTCGAAGCGCCGATCGTGCCGGAAGCGCCCAGCGTTCCGGAAAAGCCGGTCGTCCCCCAGTTGCCGAGCGAGGCCCAGGCCGCGCCATCGAAGCCGGTTGAACCGGGTCTGAAATGGGCAGAAGGTGGCGAAACCGGGCGCGTCGCGGTCAATCAGGGCACGGACGGCAACGATCTGCTGATGTTCAAGAGCGGCACGCTTGCCGGTGGCCTGGGCGACGACAAATATATCGTCAGCAATATCGAAGCGGCCAAGGTCGTGGAAAAGGCTGGCGGCGGCATCGACACCATCGTTGCGACATCGCGCTATATGGTGATGCCTGACCATACCGAAAATCTGGAGATTACCCGGACCGAAGGCGCCGTGGGCATCGGCAATGACGGCGACAATATCATCCGCGGCAATGCGGGCGATGACCTGCTGATCGGCGGCGCGGGCAATAATCTGCTCAGCGGCGGCGCAGGCAATGACATATTCCTGGTGGGCAAGGCCGACGCAGTCACCCGCATCACTGATTTCAGCGCGGGCGACATCATCCACATGGCTGGAGATGAATTTGCAAGCTTCGGCGCGCTGAAGGCGGCGATGCAGCAGGTCGGTCAGGATACGGTGGTCACCCTGTCGGGCGGTCGTCAGATCATCCTCGACAACAGGGACATGAACAGCCTGACGGCCACCGATTTCGACATGCAGGATGCGGGCAGCGCGGCGAAAGGCGCCAACGCCACCTACAAGGTGAGCCTGGACAAGCAGCTCAACAGCTTCATCGGAGCGGAAACGAACGACAAGCTGTCGGGCAATGGCGCCGCCATCCTGCGCGGCGGCCGGGGCGATGACAGCTACGCCATCAACAAGGTGGGCGATTATATCATCGAACATGCCAACCAGGGCACCGATACGGTCCTGCTCTACCGGACAAGCTACACGATCGACACCAATGTCGAAAATGTCATCGTCAACACGAAGGAAGCCACGACCGTCATCGGCAACAGCCTTGCCAACCAGATCGTCGGCAATGCTGGCAATGACGTGATCTCAGGCGGCGGCGGCGACGACCTGCTCTATGGCAAGGGCGGCGCCGACACGTTCATGTTCCATTCGCTCAACGATGGTCATGACACGATCGCCGACTTCGAATTCCGCAAGGATTATATCGACGTCAGCGACCTTCGGCGCGATCACCCGGCCGTGACCTTCTCCACCCATCTTGGCCCCGACGGCCTCGACATCATCGCCACGCTGTCCGGGCAATCCTACACCTTCGCCACGCTGGCCGGTGTCAAAAAGACCTATGCGCTGGACGACATATTGGTCGGCTGATCCGTGGCTGTGACGGCCTATGGTCAGCACTGACCAGAGGGCCTGAACAGCATCACGCGGAACCAGCAGACCGCCAATGAATAAGCCCGCAATCCTGCGGGCTTATTCATTTGGACGGCTCATGCTGATCCCGCATGCCGGCCCGCGCGAACGGGTCGTCGTGCAGCGATCGACCGGCCGTTTCCGGCATGAAGCGGAGCGCGATCAGGCCGATGACGCAGGCCGCCATCATGTAGAAGGCGGGCATCAGTTCATTGCCGGTCCAGCCGATCAGCGCGCTGCCGATCGCTGGCGCGGTGCCGCCGAACAGCGACGTCGACATGTTATAGGCGATGGCGAAGCCCGCAAAGCGCGCGGCTGTCGGGAACAGCGCCGGGAAGGTTGCGGAAATCGTCGCCAGTTGCGGGACATAGAGCAGGCCCAGCAGCACGAACCCGACAATCGCGCCCACCAGCCCCGTCGCCATCAGCATGTAGAGCGGCACGACCGCCACCAGCAGGCCCATGAGCGACAGGCGCCACATCGCCCGCCGGCCGACCCGGTCGGACATATGCCCGGCAAAGGGCAGGAACAGCATCATGAACAGCATGCCGATGATCGGCACGATCAACGCTTCGTCCGGTGACAGGCCGATGCGGCGCTGCAAATAGGTCGGCATGTAGCTGAGCAAGGTATAGTTGACGACATTGAGCGCCACGACCAGTCCGGCGACGACCAGCATCGGCCGCTTATGGTCGCGCAACAGCCGTGCGAGCGGTGGCGATCCGCTGCCTTCGGCGGCCTGCTGGCGAAACACCGGTGTATCCTCCATCCGCGACCTTAGATACATGCCGATCAGGCCCATCGGCGCGGCCACCAGGAACGGGATGCGCCACCCCCAGTCATGCATCGCGGCGTCGCCCAGCAGCAGCGAAAAGCCCAGCATCAGCGCCGCGCCGAACGAAAAGCCCGCCAGCGTACCAAACTCCAGGAAACTGCCATAAAAGCCGCGCCGGTCGTCGGGCGCATATTCGGCCATGAAGGTCGCCGCGCCGCCATATTCGCCGCCGGTCGAAAAGCCCTGCACCATCCGCAGCAGGATCAGCAGCGCAGGCGCGGCCCAGCCGATCTGCGCATAGGAGGGGATAAGGCCAACAGCCAGCGTCGCGCCCGACATCAGCAATATGGTGAGCGCCAATACCGACTTGCGCCCCAGCCGGTCGCCCATCGGTCCCCAGAACAGGCCACCTAGAGGCCGCACCAGAAAGGAGATGGCGAAGGTCGCCAGCGCGAACAGCACCGCATCGTCCACCTCGCCGGGGAAAAGCGCGGCCGAGATATAGGTCACGCCATAGGCGTAGATCCCATAGTCGAACCATTCCGTGGCGTTGCCCAGCGCCGACGCGGCGATCGCGCGGCGCAGGGTGGCGTTGTCGGCCTGCGCCAGGGCGTCGGGCACGGCGGGCATGGCAGAAGCGGTCATTCGTCAAGTCCGTCCGATGTATTGGGATCGAGCAGCGCCGCCATCGGCGTCGTGCGCGGCACGATCTGGAAACTCTGCTGGTCAGGCAGAGGAACAGGGGGTGTCGCTGCCTGCCGCCACAGACCAAAGGCGAGCGTCGCGGCGGCGCAGAGGGCGATGAACAGGAAGAGGCCGCCGCCAGGGGCAAGGCTCATCATCATCGCGGCCCCCAGCGGGCCGATCGCCGCGCCCACCGAATAGAGCAAGACCAGCCGCCCGCTCGCCGCAACCCGCTCGTTCGCGAGCAGTCGGTCGTTGCAGTGCGCGACGCAAAGCGGATAGAGCGCGAAGCTGAGGCCGCCGAACAATGCGCCCAGCGCCAGCAACGCCAGTCCGCCCGACGCCAGCATCGCCAGAAGCACGCAGACCGCCAGCGTCGCGGCAAAGCAGCCGACGATCACCCGCCGCCGATCGAGTCGGTCGGACAGGCGCCCCAACGGCCATTGCAGCGCAACCCCGCCCAGGATCACGATCATCATGAAGCTGGCGGTCGCGCCCAGATTCAGCCCCAGCCGCCGGACATGCACCGCCGCCATGCCGTAAAATGCGCCCAGCATCAGCCCCGTCGCGACCGATCCGACCGTGCCGAGCGGCGAGGATGCGTACAGGGCGCGGATCGTGAAGGCTTCCGCCTCTACCGGCGCGGGTGCGCTGCTGCGGGTCAGGCAGAGCGGAATGATGGCAAGCGAAACAAGGATCGAGGCGATCTGGAACGGCACCGCGGGCAGCGCCCCGCTTGCCCCCAGCAGCAACTGCCCGACCGCCTGTCCCGAATAGAGCGCGACCATATAGGCGGCCAATATGCTGCCGCGCGTTTCGGCTTCGGCCCGGTCGTTGAGCCAGCTTTCAAGGCAGATGAACACGCCCGCGACACACATGCCGTCGATCAGGCGCAGGCAGGCCCAGAACAGTGGATATTGTAGCAGCGCATAGGCAAGCGTACTCGCCGACAACAGCGACACGAAGGCGGCGAATGCGCGGATATGCCCGACCTGCCGCACGATCGACCCCGCGCGCAATGCGCCGATCACCAGCCCGCCGAAATAGGCGGTGGCGACCGCGCCGATCGCCATCGTGCCCGCCCCGGCCCGCTCCAGCCGAAGGCCGATGAGCGTGGACAGAAAGCCGCTGCCCGCCATCAATATGAAGATGGCGAGCAGCAGGCTGCGGACGGGATGGACGGCGGCAAGCATGGATGATGCGGATGCGCGGCTCAGGCCGCGCGCCGGCCTTCCATCGCTTCGCGGCCATCTTCCACCAGCGCGCGGTGCAGCGCGCGAACGGCGGTGTCATACTGGTCGACATCGACGATGAACTGCACGTCGATATTGCGGATCTGGTGCTGCATCGCGACGATCGGCACATGCGCGTCCGCCAGCGCCTGCAAGGCGTCCGTCATCAGTCCCGGCCGTGAAATGTCGCTGCCGATGACGGACACGATCGCAACCGGGTGGGCCGATATGGACGCATCGGGATATTGCGCCTGAAGGTCGGCGATCACCCGCTTCACCGTCGCGACATCGGCCGACAGATAGTGGGTGATGGTGTTGGCGTTGGATGCCTTGCTGACGATCCATGCGCCATGGCGGGCCAGCGCGTCCAGAATGGCGGCGTCATAGCCTTTCACCCCGACCATATCCTGCTCGAAAAATTGCAGGGCCTGTGCATGGCGCACGCCGGTCACGATTTCCACGCGCGGCGTGTCCGAAACATAGTTGCCGCAGATGAGCGTGCCGCCATCCTCCCGGTCGAACGTGTTTCGTACCCGCAGCGGAATGTCGGTCTGGCGCAGCCCCCTGCCCGCGCCGGGATGGATCGCCTCCATCCCAAGATTCGCCAGCTGGTCCGCCACATCATAATTGGTGCGACCGATCTTGCGGGCCTTGCCCGTGCCGACGAGCCGCGGATCGGCGCTCGACAGGTGAAATTCCTTGTGGATGATCGCTTCGCGCGCTTTGGTCAGCACCGCGATGCGCGAAAATGTCATTTCCGAATAGCCCCGCGCATAGCGCCGCACCATGCCCTCCGTGCACCCGGCATAGCCAGTGACGATCGGCAGGGTGGTCGACAGGTCGATCGATGCGAATGCCTGCCTGATCCGATCGTCCAGTTCGCGCATGTCCTGCTGGTCCCACAAGGTGAGATCGACGAACTGGGCATTGACGCCCCGGTCGCGCAGCAGCAGCGCCGTCGAATGGGCGCTGTGCGCTTCGCCCAGACCCGCCAGCAGTTCGCGCACCGTCATCAGCTGTTCCTTGACGCAGAAGCGGCCATGGCTGCGCAGACGCGCCAGATCGTCAAGGCAGGCGGCCACGGCGTCGATCCGCATGTCGACAAAGGCGTTGGCCTCCGCCAGCCGGTCGGCGCGGACGAACATGGTGGCATTATGGTCCCGCATCGCGCGGCGCACCATGTCCATCGCCTGGCGCCAGCCCGTCGCATCATCGTCGGCGACGAAACGGGCATAGACGCCAGCGTCACCGCTCTTCTTATGTTCCAGCAACAGGTCGGTCATCCCGGCATAGGCCGACACCACGAAAATCCGGTTGTAGAGGTCCGCGCCCTTGCGGCCCGCGATCAGCACATTGTCGAACAATGTCGCGGTCGCGGCCATGGAGGTGCCGCCGATCTTTTCGACGCTATGGATATTGCTCATGCCAGTGCCTCCTCCATTAGCGGCCCGCTGACGGGCGAGATCACCTGCGGCTCGCCGCGCGCGGCGATGAAGTCGGGGCGCGGCCGGTCGACGCCAAAGGGTGCGTCCAGCCGGTTCGACACGGCATTATAGACCAGGAAGGCATTGGCGCGCGGGAACGGCGTGATGTTGCCGTTCGACCCATGCATGACGTTGCAGTCGAAGATCACCACCGATCCCGGCTTTCCCGTCGGGGCGACGATGCCGAACTTGTGGGCCAGCTCGGCAAGGCTGTCCTCGTCAGGGACGCCATATTCCTGCTTCTTGAGCGACTGGCGGTAATGATCCTGCGGCGTTTCGCCAACGCAGGTCAGGAATTGACGGTGCGATCCGGGGATCAGCATCAACGGGCCGTTATGCGGCGTATTTTCCGCCAGCAACACCGACATGGACAGCGCCCGCATGCGCGGCATTCCATCTTCGACATGCCAGGTTTCAAAATCGCTGTGCCAGTAGAATTCCTTGCCCTGGAAACCCGGCTTATAGTTCAGTCTCGACTGATGCATGTAGACATCGTCGCCCAGCAGGAAGCGGGCCACCCCGGCCAGCCGCTCGTCGGCGGCCAGTCGTCCGATCACCCGGCTCTGGGCATGGATGCGGAAGATCGACCGGACTTCCTTGCCGCCCGGTTCGGTAATGACCGTTTCCTCCTCCAGCGCATCGGGATCGCCAAGCAGCATCCCGGCCTCGCTCTGAAGAAACGCGATCTCCGCGTCGGAAAACAGATCCTCCAGCACGACAAAGCCGTCGCGGTCGAAGGCGTCGGCCTGTTCGCGGCTGACGGGCGCGTTCGCGTTCCAGGCGCTATGGACGACGGGATCGAGACGCGGCAAAAATTCCGCCATGGTCGCATGGCGGGATGGGTAGAGGTCTTTCATGGGACTCCCCCTTTGTTCGTTCATGGAAAATTCGAAATGGCCGGTTCGGGACCGGCCGGCGCTGCATCGGTTCGTTTCGACCGAGTGAGGGGCAGCGCCATCGCCCGGCCCTATTCGGCCAGCGCCGGTTCGCGCGCGACGCTGGCTTCGGCGGGATAAGCGCCATTTTCGTCATGCACTTCCGTGCCGGTCACCGGCGGATTGAAGGTGCAGGCGCACAATATGTCGGTTTCGGGCCGCACCACATGCCGGTCATGTGCATTGAGCGCATACATGACGCCCGGCGCCAGTTGATGGGTAATGCCGCTGTCCAGATCCTCGATAGTGCCCGTGCCCTTGAGCACCAGCACCGCCTCCAGATGATTTTGGTAATGCATGTGCAATTCCCCGCCAGCGTACATGGTGGTGACGTGGAAGGAGAAGCCCATATTGTCGTCCTTCAGCAGAAGGCGCGCGCTTTCCCAGCCCTTGGACTTCACGTTGCGGTCGGACTTGCGAATATCCTGCAGTTTGCGAATGATCATAGCTGATAACTCCTCTTATTCTGCGGCGACGCCATAAGTGACGCCCAGCGCGGACCGGATGCTCTCCTCAAGAATGTCGAGGCCGGCCGACAGCACGGCGTCCTCGATCACGAGGGGCGCCAGCACCTTGACGATCTCGTCATGCGCGCCGCTGGTTTCGATGATGAGCCCCTGCGCAAAGCAGGCGGCGGTGATGGTTGCGGCGACATCGCCCGATCCGACGTCGATGCCGCGCATCATGCCGCGACCGCGCGTGGATAGCCCATGTTCGGCCGCCATCGCGTCCAGTCGCCGCGCCAGCAGCGCGCCGCGACGGGCAACATCCTGCCGGAAGCGATCGTCGCTCCAGAAATGGCGCAGCGTGGCCGTCGCCGTGACGAAGGCATGATTATTGCCCCGGAAGGTGCCATTATGCTCGCCCGGCGCCCATTGATCGAGTTCCGGGCGGAACAGCGTCAACGCAAAGGGCAGGCCCATGCCCGACAAAGACTTGGCCATCGTGACGATGTCAGGCGTGAAGCCCATGCCTTCGAAGCTGAAGAAATTGCCGGTGCGGCCGCAGCCCGCCTGAATATCATCGACGATCATCAGCGCGCCGTGACGCTTGGCGATCTCTGCAATCTTGCGCAGCCACTCCGGCGACGCGGCATTGAGACCGCCTTCGCCCTGCACCGTTTCGACCAGAATGGCCGCTGGCGCGTCCAGCCCGCTCGACGGGTCGGACAAGCGCCGCTCCAGCAATTCGGCAGTGTCGACGTCGGGGCCATGATAGCCGTCATAGGGTTCATGCGCGACATGGCTCAGCGGCACGCCCGCGCCGCCGCGCTTGGCGGCATTGCCGGTGCAGGCGAGTGCGCCCAGCGTCATGCCGTGGAATCCGTTGGTAAAGGCGATCACCATTTCGCGACCGGTAATCTTGCGCGCCAGCTTGATCGCCGCCTCCACCGCATTGGTGCCGGTCGGTCCGGTGAACATGGCGCGATAATCAAGGCCGCGGGGCTTGAGGATGACATCTTCCAGCGCGGCGAGGAAATCCGCCTTGGCGTCGGTATGGAGGTCAAGTCCATGGGTGATGCCGTCGCCAGCGAGATAGTCCACCAGCGCACTCTTCAGCACCGGATGATTATGGCCATAATTCAGCGTCGAGCAGCCCGACAGGAAATCCAGATAGCGACCGCCCTGATTGTCGTGCATCCACACGCCCTGCGCGCGGTTGAACTGGCGCGGCATGGCGCGGGCATAGCTGCGCACCCCCGATTCACGCCGTTCATAGATACGGGTGTCCGGAATGGACGCGGTCGGTTTGGGCTGTGTGATGATGGTCATGATGGTCAAATCTCTTTCAAATATGGGGAAGGGTCGGCAGCGGGCCGATACGCGCCTGCCATTCGGTGTCATGTGCGCCGGCAAAATGGGCTTCGCGCTCGAAACGGGCCGTCTTTTCAAGCGTCGCGTTCCAGCGGTGCGCCAGTCCTTCGAACAGGCCCCAGGATGCGCGATTATCTTCGGTCACGGTGGTCGTCAGATAGGCGACGCCGCTTTGCTCTGGTCGCGCCAGCAGCGCTTCGATCATGCGCCCGCCAAGACGCTGACCCCGCACGGCGGATGACACCGCGACCTGCCAGACAAAGAAATTTTCGGGCGCTGCCGGGGGGCGATAGCCCGATACCCAGCCAACCACCGCGCCAGCGCGTTCGGCGATGATGCAGCTATCGGCAAAGTCCGTGCATTGCAGCAGATTGCAATAGGCCGAATTGGGATCGAGCGGCGGACAGGCCGCGATCAATCCGCTGATGACCGGCCCGTCAGTCGCAACGGGCTTGCGGAACATGATGTCCTGCCCCTCGCCCTGTTCAGAGCGCGCAGAAGCCCGTGGCGGCGAAGCGGCCGCTGTAGCTTGGGAATCGAAGATTGTTTATCTCCCGAATTATATTTTTACGCGGAGAAGCAGATTCCCCGGCGAGATGGTCGACTATATGCCTTTTCAGGGCGCCATTTTCAACCCCGAACGGCAAATAATGTTTCAATCAATGAAGGATAAAAATGGAAATTTAGGGTGCAATGGCGCTTCCCCTGGCTTCGCGCTATGGGCGTTGGGATGAACTCCGAAATAGCCTCGCTAACCCTGCGCGCCCTGCGCCGCGTGCTGCGCGCGACAGAGATTGGCAGCCGCCAGCTCGCCTCCACGACAGGCCTCACGCCTTCGCAATTGCTGGTGCTGCGTGAAATCGACACACGCGGATCAGCCATGCCCTCGGCAGTGGCGCAGACGCTGCAATTCAGCCAGGCAACGATCACCGCGATCGTGGATCGGCTCGTCGCGCTCGGCTTCGTTCAGCGCCAGCGCGGGGAGCGCGACAAGCGGCAGATCCACCTGACCCTGTTGCCCGATGGCAGCAAGGCGCTGGCGGGCGCGCCCGATCCGTTGCAAATGCGCTTCATCGACCGGTTCGATGCCCTGCCAGCCTGGGAACAGGCCATGATCCTTGCCGCGGCGGAAAAGCTGGCGGTGTTGATGGACGCCGACACCATCGATGCCGCACCTTTGCTCGACGGCGGGCGGATAGACCGGTCGGAACCGCATTGAGGACCACCCCGGTCCTCTGGTCGCCGACGTGAACGGCATGGGCCGCCCCCGACACCGGCGCTTCGTCGCCGATAACGGCCTCAGACTTCCAGATCTGCCGTGACGTCCCTCCTGATGGCGCTGACATCGCGACGCGGTGGCTGGCCGAACAGACGCCGATAGTCGCGATTGAATTGCGATGCGCTTTCATAGCCGACCGCAAAGCCCGCTGCGGCAGCTTCGTTGGTTTCCGACAGGAGCAGGCGGCGCGCGGCCTGAAGCCGGACCTGCTTCTGGAACTGGATGGGTGTCAGCGTCGTCGCCGCCTTGAAATGGCGGTGCAGGCTGGCCGCGCTCATCGCAGCCATGCCGGCCAGTTCATCGATGCTGATCGGGTCAGCATAATGATCGGTGATCCAGCGCAGCACGCGGGCAATGCGCGCTATGGCGCCGCCCGCCAACCCGATCTGGCGCAGGCTTCCCCCGTGCGGTCCGTTCAGCAGCCGCCAGACGATCTCGCGGCGGATCAGCGGGGCCAGCACCGGCAGATCGCGGGGCGTATCAAGCAAAGCGAACAGGCGAATGAGGGGATCGAGCAAGGACGGGTCCAGCGCGCCGACCACCAGCGGCCCGCGTTCGGCGGCAGGCGACGCATCCTCCAGTTCGACGACCAGTTCCGCGATCATCGCCGGATCGATGGTCAGGCTGAAGGCCATATAGGGCCGATCGGGCGAGGCTTCGACAATCTGGGCCGTTACCGGCAGGTCCATCGACGCGATCAGATATTGACCCTGGGTATAGCGCCATGCCTGCTCGCCCAGCAGGCTGATCTTCGACCCTTGCAGCACCACGCAGAATGATGTGCGATAGATGGATCGCATAATGTCGCTGGGCTGTTCGGCATGACTGAGGAACAGGCCGTCAATCTGCGTCTCTCGCCCCTTGGCGTGCCAGTGCCGCGCGAGCAGCCCGCGCAGATGGTCCATCGCATCTCTCATGACGCGATGGTAGCCGCGGGCCTTCCGCCGATCCACCCCGCGCCCGCGCTTTGCGACTATCGGGCAAGAGTTTGCGAGAATTGGCGTAGCCCGGTCGCTGTCGGGGCGTATATTTTAAGCATCCCTCCCCATTGAAGGAATCCCCCATGCGCTATCGCCCACTCGGCCCCAGCGGCCTGTTTGTTTCAGAAATCTGCCTTGGCACCATGACCTTTGGCGGGGGCGAAGGCATATGGGGCCTGATCGGCCAGTTGCAGCAGGATGAGGCCGATGCGCTGGTGCGGGCGGCGGTGGATGCCGGCGTGAATTTCATCGATACCGCCAATGTCTATGCCGGCGGCCAGAGCGAGCGCATCCTGGGCCAGGCCATTCGCAATCTGGGCCTTGCCCGCGAAGATCTGGTAATTGCGACCAAGGTGCTGGGCCCCATGGGCAGCGGCCCCAACGCCAACGGCGCGTCGCGCAAGCATATTCACGACCAGATCAAGGGCAGCCTGCAGCGTTTGCAGATGGAATATATCGACCTGTATCAGATCCACGGTTTCGACGCGGCAACCCCGATTGAGGAAACGCTTGATGCGCTCGATGCTTTGGTACGCCAGGGACTGGTGCGTTATATCGGCCTGTCCAACTGGGCCGCGTGGCAGATCATGAAGGCGGTTGGTCTGGCGCGCGCCCGGCAACTGGCGCCCATCCTGTCGCTACAGGCCTATTACACTTTGGTCGGGCGCGACCTGGAGCGTGAGATCGCGCCAATGCTGACGAGCGAAAGGCTGGGGCTGATGGTATGGAGTCCTCTGGCGGGCGGCTTTCTGTCCGGCAAATATAGCCGTGAGCATGAAGAGGCGGGCGATGGTCGCCGTGCAGCCTTCGATTTTCCGCCCGTGGATCGGGACCGGGGCTATGCGGTCATCGATGCGCTGCGCCCGATTGCGGCGGCCCATGGGGTCAGCGTGGCGCGGATCGCGCTGGCGTGGCTGCTGCATCAGCCCGTTGTGACGAGTGTGATCATCGGGGCGAAGCGTCCCGAACAACTGGCCGACAATCTGGCCGCGACCACGATCCGCCTGACCGCTGAGGATCTGTCGACGCTGGACGCGGTCAGCCGCTTGCCTGCGGAATATCCAGGCTGGATGCTGGAGCGGCAGGGCGCCTATCGCGCTGCGAGTTGGGGGCAGTAGACGTCTGGCTGCGTTGCCGCGACGGCCTGAGCGGATAGCCGCCATCGCCGCCTACGCCGCCGATTGCGTGTGCCTGTGTTGCTGAACGAGGAACGCCGCCCGAGGATTTCCCTGGGCGGCGTATGTTGTGTGTGTGTTTGGTTGCGGGAGTAGGATTTGAACCTACGACCTTCAGGTTATGAGCCTGACGAGCTACCGGGCTGCTCCATCCCGCGACACCAAAGGACAAAGGGCGGAC